>JAAGKN010000797.1_pt1 | contig 80035 bp, 78 predicted proteins | sample 6206371 | NCBI WGS metagenome assembly JAAGKN01 (sample SAMN11533720, study PRJNA540317) | gut metagenome | isolation source: fecal pellets from male and female animal of same cohort | host: Peromyscus leucopus | place: USA:CA | collected 2017 | reverse complement strand
TTATCTGCTACTACTCTTACATCTAGTATTCCCATTTTATTTTCTAATAAATCTCTTTCAAGTATTGGTGTATACTCTAAATTTATATCTTCAAATTCTATTCCTGTTACTGCCTTTATTAGACTTCTTGTTATACTTTCATTTCCTTTACACCCAAATAATCTTTTAAATACATAATCATTTGTTGGGTTTAATATTTTTTTATTATTTTCGTCATTACTAATTGTATTACTTTCCATTTTGCACCTCTCTAATATAAATTTTAAAAAGGCCTTTTTAAGTTGTGTACACAAGATATTATTATACTCTTAAAGCAAGTATTTTCAATACTTTGAGACTAACTTTCGGTCGTAAAATTACGAGTAAAATTTATATAAAAATTGTAAAAAAAGATATATAATTATAATTAATTATATATCTAATATTATATATCTATTTTTTACTAAATTTTATTTGTTTCATATAAAAAGAAATTGCAATAATAATGCTACCTATAGTAGTAATAATAATATATATCCCATTTCCACCAGTTGCTGGTAATTGTAATTTTAATCTGTCTGTTGCATTTATCTCTACATTTTTATTTTCTTTTGTTATTTCTACATCTAATGTATTTTTAGATAATTCATATCCATCTGGTGCTTTTGTTTCTGTTATTCTATATTTCCCTACTTTTAAATCTGTAAATTCTACTATACCTTCCTCATTTGTTGTTTTTTCTACCATTGTAAAAGTGTTATCTACTTTATTATCTTCATTTAATTTTTCTATTTTAAATGTTGCTCCACTTAAGACTTTACTACTATCTATATTGTCTGTTTTAGTTATAATTATTTTACCTTTTACAAAACTATAAACATATATTACTTCTATTACATCTTCTTCCATTATTCCATTTGCATTTTCTGGTATTATTTTTATTTCATATTCATCAAACTCTTTTGACTCTGTTGTATATTCTTCATCTACTCTTCCTTCTATTGTCTCTGGAGTTACTAAATCTATTCCATCCTCTGTTTGATGTTTTACTATTATCTTTGTTGCCTTCTTTACAAATCCTACATTTACATTTGATACTGTAAGTTCTGGTAAATCTATTGAGTTTAATTTTGTTATCTCATCTGTTTCTTTTTCTCTCACATTAAACTTACTATTTATCTCACTATTTGTTCCTATCTCTTTTTCCGTTATATCATATTTTGAATTAAATATTGCTACACCTACATAGTAATTTCCTTTTGGAAGATTTTCAAATTTATAATATCCATTCTCATCTGTTCTTACACTACTTACTATATTTCCATTTACATCTGTCACTTGATTTCCTAAACTATCTGTAAGCATTAATTCTATATTTTTTAATACTTCTTCATTTTCATCTTTTATTCCATTTGCATTTATATCATTCCATGCTATTCCTTCTATTTTTCTTTCTACTACTTGACTCGTTACATTACTTGTTGTTATTTCTTCTGTTGCTTTATATACTTGTGCTGTAGCATTATTTACATACTTATCTAATCCTTTATTTCCTTCTGTTTTTAAGTATATATCTACTGTTACTTTTCCCTGAGCTCCTATTTCTCCTTTTACCGCTATTGCCTTTGCACTTTGTTTTATGTTTTCAGTACAAATACTTGTCCAATCATTTCCTAAATTGTTATCCTTACTTGTTACACTTCTTGCATTTTCGTCATCTGTATATAGTATACTCAAATTATCATTAGATAATTTATTACCATTTGAATCTTCTTGTGTTACTACAATTCTATCTAATGTGTATGTCCCTGTAAAGTTTGTTTCTCTACTATCCCCATTATATGGTAATATATCTAACAACTGAAAATCTGATATTACATCATCTGTATTATTTTTATATGATAATGTAAAATGTATTTCTCCGTTTTTCTCTATTACTGGCGTATTCATTGTTTTATATAATCTATGTGAAGATAAATTTGTTATTTGAATTGTATTTGTTGCTGTTCTTTTTGATATAATTGTATTTCCTATCAAATCATTATCTGCAGATATTACTGCTATATTTTCATATTGAGTTCCGTTTGATGTTTCTGCATAAATACTCGCATCAAATATAATTGGTTCTATTTTATCTCCTACTGTACAATTATATATTTTCCATACTAAAGTTGTTGTACCATCATCATTTTCTGTTATTTCTGGGTCGCCATAATTTGAACTACCAGGAATATATGTAAGTCTATTTGGCAATGTATCTGTAATTGTTACTGTTACTCCTTTAATATCTGGAACTCTATTCTTATCTGGATTGGTTAATGATGGCGTTATTTTATATGTTACTGTATTCTCATTTTTTCCAATATCATAATTAACTTTATTTTGATTATTTTCGTCTATAGTTTCTAAAGTGATTCCTTGATATGCTCCAACAATTAACACTGATTGCCCATAATAAATTCCTCCACTATGTGTACCCGAAATCATTTCTCCGTTTTCATCATATTCTGTTTTAATGTAATTTTGATGTTCTGCTTTCCAAGTTTCTTTAGGATATTCCACATCTTTATTTTTTATATTGTATATATTTCTATCTATCGCATCTATCCACATTTTAGTACTCTGATTAAATCCATAAGTCTGTCCCACAGTAGCTGTCTCTTTTATTTTGGCATAAAAATATATTGTATTATTATCTCCACTTGATACAGCTAAGTATCCATCTATAGATTCGAAATATACCCCTATACATATATATCCATCAGGAATATCTTCTATATTTTCATAAACAATCATATCTTCTATATCTGCATTATTCATTTCCTCTTGAGAATTCCAATTAGTCCCATCTGTTTTTGTAGCATAATATACATTAAATTTCATAGTTCCTTTATAGTTGGTAGTACTATACTTACTACCATCATCGAATAAAATAGGTTCAATGGCTTCACCATCAAATTTTACGAATTTTTCTGCGGTATATACATCATAATCATTAGTTAATGAGATATTAAATTTTGTACTAATTTTTATTTGTTGCCCTAAATATCCATATCCATCTCCACTTACTGATGTTGAACCTAAATACTTACTTGATATATCAGTTAAATATATATTATGAGTATAGCTTCCAACCTTATAAAGTACATGTGAAACTTTACTAGAGTCATCAGATTCTATTATTTGATTAAATGTAATATTATTTGAACCTGAAGTGGCACAAAAATTATTATCTGATACTGTTAAATAATAATTTCTATCTTGCATAACTGTTGAATCTTTATCTGGCACAAATATCTGAAAATAATTTGAACTAAAGAATCCTATATTCGATGTATAATTTATTACTGAATGTATTGCTCCTGAATAATTATAATTATATATAGGAAAATCTCCATCAAAGTCATAATCTGATATAGTAACACTAATTTTACTTCCATTTTGTACCATTTTAATATTTCCAGAATTATATACACTATCTGTTCTTAAGTCAGTTTTTATTCCATATGGAAAAGAAGAAAGATAAGTTTGATAACTACCACCAAACCACATATTTCTTCCAGAAATTTTTCCAGTATTTATATTTCTATTCTCTTTATAATTCCATAACACTGGTATACATTCATCTGTTATATCTTCTAATGTACTACTTCCGCTAAAAGCACTTCTTTCAAGTTTTAAATCTATGTCAAATGTAATATCTCCCTTAGGATATTCTATTCCTTTTAGACCTTTTGAAACATCTGTATTATACAATTGAAGTCCTAATCCATAGCCATACATTCTTCCTGTAGTATCACCTTCTCCATAATCAACAGTTACTTTGTTTGCTAAATTTCCATTTCTTGCTAATACAACATTATATCTAGGTGCAGCACTCACAATTGTTTTTTCTGGCATAGTTGTTACAAAATTTTCTTCATTATTTCCAATAAGCCATGTTTTTATTGTAGGTTGAAACTCTATTCCATTTGCTGCTCCAAATAATTTTGCAACAAATATTAATGTTTGTTTTCCAGGTACAGTAATACCTGTATTACTCATTTGGTAATATCCTGTTATTGTAAGTCCGTCTATACTTATGCTAGAATCTTCAATCCATCCCATAGAATCTAAATCCCATGCTATTGTTTTAGATGTAAATACATTTGGAAGTGTTGCTTCAAAATATATTTTTCCTCCTGTATAGCTATTAGATGTATTGCTATTTAATACCATTGTATTTTCAATAGTCCATGTTACCTGATCAAATGAACGTACAATGTTATTATCTTCACTTGAATCATTTCCAGGTTCATCATTATCATCCCATGGGCCTGTTCCTGTTTTAGTTTGTATTACTTGTGCAGAAGAAATTCTTGCTCCATTATCTGGTAATTCTTCTGTTGCATTTACTTTATTTATATACAATGATATTGTTAAAAATAATATCATAAATACTAGTATTTTTAATTTATTGTTCATATATTCACCTCAAATTTGTATACTAATATTTTATAATTTATTGTAACTTTTCTTAATGAATTATAGTAAACTTGTATACATTTTAAAGGTATATTTTATGCTTATTTCTTTTATGTTACAGTAACAAAAAAAAAAAATGACATTATGGTTACAAAATATAAAAAAACGAATACTATTTTCTAGTACTCGTTTCCTTTTATATCTAATCCTTTTAATTGAAGTTTTATTACTATAGATTGTATATCACTTTGAACAAAATCTAAGTTTCTTAGTTCTCTTCTTGTATGACTACAAAGTTTTCCTATAGTATCTATTTCATTAATTTTCAGTTTTGAACAAATATTATTATTTAAGTTTAACTCTTCAACGTCATCCTTTAATATTTTATTGTCTATTCTTTTCTTATTCATATTCCTTCGCCTCTTTAACTAATTCGTTTATAAGATTTTCAACAGTAGTTATTTTATCTATTCTATAAGCATTACTTCCACAAAAAATTAATCCATTATCTATGTCTCCACTTACAGAATTAATTAGTGCTTGTGTTATACAATATGGTATTGTTTTTCTATCACAAGTTTTTATACAATTAAAGCATTTTTTAAGCTTAAACTCTTGTAAATTATCTAAAAAATAATTTTTTATTGCTCTTCCAGGCATTCCAACAGGGCTTTTTATGATTACAATATCTTCTTTTTTAGCATTGACATATGCCTCTTTAAATTTAATATCTGCATCACATTCTTCTGTTGCAACAAATCTTGTTGCAATTTGAACTCCATCTGAGCCATTAATAAATGCTTTTACAATATCTTTACCATCATATATTCCACCTGCAGCAATAACTGGTATATTTTTGTTGTATTTACTCTCATATTGTTTAGCAACTTCTTTTACTTTAGACACAATATCATAAATATTGATATCTTTATTATCTAATTCCTCTAATTTAAATCCTAAATGTCCTCCAGCCTTTGGCCCTTCTACAACAATCATATCTGGAGCATAATTATATTTTGTAGTCCATAATTTGCATATTAAATTTGCTGCTCTGTCACTTGATACAATAGGGGCAATTAAAGTATTAGTTCCTTTGACAAGTTCTGGTAAGTTCTTTGGTAATCCTGCTCCTGAAATAATTATATCTGCTCCAGATTCTGCAGCTTTTTTTACCATATCTTCATAATTTGTTGTAACACACATTATATTTACACCAATCATTCCATTATTTTGACTTATTTCTTTTGCTTCTTTAATATTTTTATCTAAAGCTCTAAAATTTGCCTCATATGTATTAGTCTCAAAATCGTCTTCTTTAAATCCAATTTGAGCACTAGATATAACTCCTATACCACCGCATTTTGCAACATTTCCAGCAAGACTTGCAAGTGATACACCGACTCCCATACCACCTTGAATTATTGGTACTGATAGAGTCTTATTTCCAATTTTTAATTTTGGTAATTCCATTTTACCTCCTATATTCCCATTATTGAGTAACCATTATCTGCATATATTACTTGACCTGTAATTGAACTAGATAGTTCACTACATAAAAAGCTAATTACATTTCCAACTTCTGTTGTAGTAACATTTCTTTTAAGTGGTGCATTGTTTTCAACGACATCAAGTATAGAACTAAAGTTTTGAATACCTTTTGCAGATAATGTCTTTATTGGTCCAGCAGACACTGCATTAACTCTAATTCCTTCTTCACCCATATTAGAAGCAAGATATCTAACGCTTGCCTCTAAAGCTGCTTTTGCAACTCCCATTACATTATATCCTGGGAATACTTTTGTTGAACCATGATAAGTTAGACATACTATGCTTCCACCTTCTGTAAGAAGTTCCACTTCTCTTGCTTTTCTTGCAACAAGTACAAGAGAATATGCACTAACTTCATTTGCATGTAAAAATCCTTCTTTACTTGTATAAATAAATTCTCCTCTTAAATCTTGTGTATTTGCGTGTGCTATACAGTGAACAATAGCATCTAGTTTATCATGCTTAGCTTTTAGTTTTGAAAATAGTGCTTCTACTTTTTTCTCATCACTTACATCACACTCATAAGCTTTTGCACCTTTAAATTCGCTAATTAGTTCTTCTATTTTATCCTTATTCTCTTCACCCATATACGTAAAGTATAATTTAGCTCCTTGCTCATATGCAGCCTTTGCAGCACCATAAGCAATTGACCATTTATTTCTTATTCCCATTATTAAAATTTTCTTTTTCTTTAACATTACTATTCTCCTCCAATTACTCTATATTTTTTATATCTATTATCTAAAAGTTTTGGTTTCTTTGTATTCATTAATTCACTCATATTTTCAAGTATATTTTGTTTTATTATATTAGACATTTCTTTAATGTCTGTTTTAGCATTTCCATTTGGCTCTTTTAATACACTGTCTATTACTTTTAAATCATATAAATCTTTGGCTGTAAGTCTCATTTTTTCTGCAGCTTCTTTTTTTCTTGATGAATCTTTCCATAAAATACTTGAATATCCTTCAGGAGACAAAATTGAATATATAGCATTTTCAAGCATTACAACTCTATCTGCAACTCCTATTGCAAGAGCACCACCACTAGAGCCTTCACCTATAACATATGAAATAGTAGGAACTTGTAATGATGTCATCGTTTCAATGCTTTTTGCTATTACTTGCCCTTGTCCTCGTTCTTCTGCACCAATTCCAGGATATGCTCCTTTAGTATCAATAAAAGTAATAACTGGCCTTTTAAATTTTTCAGATTGTTTCATGATTCTTATTGCTTTTTTATAGCTTTCTGGATTTGGCATTCCAAAGTTTCTAATTATATTTTCTTTAGTATTTCTGCCTTTTTGTTCTGCGATAATTGTATAGTTTGTATTATTTAAGGTTGCAATACCACATACTATTGCTCCATCTTCTGCATAATCTCTATCACCATGAAGTTCTATAAACTCATCAAAAATATTTTCAATGTAGTCTAGAGATGTTGGTCTATCTTTATCCCTTGCAATTTCAACTTTTTGCCATGCACTATTATCCATTATAATCCCCCTTACTCATAGTAATTATTTTAGATATAGTATTTTTCAAATCTTTTCTTTCTACTATTTTATCTATAAATCCATGTTCAAATAAAAACTCTGCAGATTGGAAATCTTCTGGTAACTTTTCATTTATAGTTTGCTCAATTACTCTTTTACCAGCAAATCCTATCATTGTTCCAGGTTCTGCAAGTATTACATCTCCAAGAGTTGCAAAACTTGCTGTAACACCACCATATGTTGGATCTGTTAATACGCTAATATACAGTATTCCATTTTCATTAAGTTTTGCTACAGCTGCTGATGTTTTTGCCATTTGCATAAGAGATATTATCCCTTCTTGCATTCTAGCTCCACCTGATACTGTAAATATTACAATTGGTAGATTTCTCTTTATTGCTTCTTCCATTGAATATGTTATATATTCTCCTACAACATATCCCATACTTCCCATAAAGAAATTTGAATCCATAGCACAAACTATTGCGTCCTTCCCATTAATTTTGCCTACTCCACATTTTACTGCCTCTTTAAGTCCTGTTTTTTGTCTTAATCCCTCTATTTTATTTATATATTCTGGCATATCTAATGGATCTTTACTTTCTATATTAAGTTCAAATTCTTCAAATGTATCTTTATCTACTATTTGTTCAATTCTTCTTCTACTTGAAAGTCTAAAATAATTATTACATTTAGGACATATACTATGATTGTTTTTTACATCTTCTTTATATATTATCTCTTTACACTTAGGACATTTTATCCATTTTCCAATAGGTATATCTGCTTTTTTCTCTTCCATTATAATTCAAACTCCTCTTTTATAAATGATGTTGTAAATTCTCCACTTACAAATTTTTTATTAGATAGAATTGATTGTAAAAATTCAATATTAGTTTCTATTCCTTCTATAACACATTCTTCAAGTGCTCTTTTCATTTTTGCTATTGCCTCATTTCTTGTTCTTGCATGAACTATAATTTTTGCAATCATTGAATCATAGTATGGAGGTATTGTATACCCTTGATATACAGCACTATCTACTCTTGTCTCATTTCCTCCTGGTAAGATTAGTCTTTCTATTTTTCCAGGAGAAGGTCTAAAGTTTTTATATGGATTTTCTGCATTTATTCTACATTCAATACTATGTCCTTTTGGTCTAATTTTCTCTTGAAGAACATCTAATCTTTTTCCTGATGCAATTTTTAATTGTTGTTTTACTATATCTATTCCTGTCATCATTTCTGTTACTGGATGCTCAACTTGAATTCTTGTATTCATTTCCATAAAGTAATAATCATTATTACTATCTACTAAAAATTCTATTGTTCCAGCTCCTTCATAATTTGCAGCAATTGCTGCTCTTACTGCAGCCTCTCCCATTTCTTTTCTTAGTAAATTATTAAGGACTGTTGATGGACTTTCTTCAAGTATTTTCTGATTATTTCTTTGTACTGAGCAATCTCTTTCTCCTAAATATACACAATTATTATATCTATCTGATAATATCTGAATTTCAACATGTCTTGGATTTTGAATATACTTTTCCATATAAATTGTATCATCATTAAAAGCTCCCTTTGATTCTTGCTTTACAATTGTAAATGAATCTTTTAAATCGTCTTTTTTAAATACAATTCTTATTCCTTTTCCGCCTCCTCCAGCAGATGCTTTAAGTATTACAGGATAACCAATTTTATCTGCTATCTTTTCTGCTTGAGAATAACTTTTTATCTCTCCATCTGACCCTTCTATAACTCTAACATTATTATTTTTCATAAGAATTTTACTATTTATCTTATTTCCCATAAGCTCTATTGTTTCATATGATGGGCCAATAAACTTAAGATTACATTCCTCACACATCTTAGCAAACTTAGAACTTTCTGCTAAAAATCCAAATCCAGGATGAATACTATCTGCACCAGAAAGACAAGCTACCTCTAAAATATTTTTTTCATTTAAATAACTTTTTGAAGACTGAGCAGGACCAATACAATATGCTTCATCTGCAAGTTTAACATGTAGAGCCTCTTTATCTGCCTCAGAATATATTGCAACTGTTTTTATATTCATTTCTTTACATGCTCTAATAATTCTTACTGCAATTTCCCCTCTGTTTGCCACTAAAACTTTTCTTAACATATCTTTATCTCCTATACAACAGCAAATGTTAGCTCACCTTTTGCGGCTACCTTTCCATCAACATATGCTACGGCCTCTCCTATACCAATTGGACCTTTTTCCTTAATAATATTTACTTCCAATTTAAGTACATCTCCTGGTACTACTTGTTTTTTAAATTTCATTTTATCTATTCCACCAAACAAAGCATTTTTTCCTTTATTTTCTTCTTTAGATAAAATAGCTACTGCTCCTGCTTGAGCAAGTGCCTCTACAATTAATACTCCTGGCATAATTGGTTGAGATGGAAAATGTCCCTCAAAATGTGGTTCATTAATACATACATTTTTATATGCTACACAACATTTTCCAGGTTCAAAACTTTCCACTCTATCTATCATTAAAAATGGTGCTCTTTGTGGAATTATTTTCATTATTTCATTTATATCTAGCATATATCTTCCTCCTATTTTATTTTAAATAATGGTTTTGAAAAATCTACCATTTCTTCATTTTTTACGCATATTTCTACTATCGTTCCATCAAACTCTGATTCAATTTCGTTCATAAGTTTCATAGCTTCAATAATACATAGTACTTGACCTTTTTTTACTGTATCTCCTAACTTTACAAATTCTTGTGAATTAGGATCAGGTTTTAAATAACAAGTACCAACCATTGGTGATTTAACAATATTACATGATGTATCCTCAACTTTTTTAACAACTTCTTTATTTTCTTTTTCTTCAACAGTTTTTGTTGTTACAATTTTTTCTACCACTTTATTATCCTTAGTAATATTTATTTTTACACCATCTGGAAATTCTATATTTAAACTATTAAGACTAGACTCACTCATATCATTAATTATTTTTTTAATTTGTTCATATTCCATAGTAATTTTCCCCTTTTACTCTTCATATTTTTTTAATATAACTGAACTATTATGACCACCAAATCCTAGTGAATTTGACATTGCATACTCTATTTTCTTATTTATAGCTTTGTTAGGTACAATATTTAAATCACAATCTTCATCTGGTACTTTATATCCAATAGTAGGTGGAATAACTTCTTCTTCTATTGCTTTTGCACAGATTATTGCTTCAACCGCTCCTGCAGCTCCAAGTAAATGTCCTGTATGACCTTTAGTAGAACTTACATAAAGATTATCTGTATTTTCAAATGCAGTTTTTATAGCTGCTGTTTCATATAAATCATTTAAATGTGTTGATGTTCCATGAGCATTAATATATGTAATATTATCTGATGTTATATTTGCATCTTTTATAGCTGTTATCATAGCTCTTGCTCCACCCTCTCCATTTGGTGCAGGTGAAGTAATATGATAAGCATCTGATGATGCACCATATCCTACTACTTCTGCATAAATATGTGCTCCTCTAGATTTTGCATGTTCAAGTTCTTCTAAGACAAGTACGCCAGCTCCCTCTCCCATTACAAATCCTGCTCTTTCTTTATCAAAAGGGATACTTGCACGTGTTTTATCTTCTGTTGTGTTTAATGCTTTTATTGTAGTAAATCCTGCAATTCCTGATGGAGTAATTGATGCCTCACATCCACCACAAAAAACAGCATCTTGATATCCATGTCTAATAAGTCTAAAAGCTTCCCCTATTGAATGAGTACCACTAGCACATGCAGTAACAATAGATGAAGATTCACCTTTAAGACCTAAATCTATTGCAATATTTCCTGCTGCCATATTAGATATTGCCATTGGTATATACATTGGTGATACTCTATCTGGTCCTTTTTGAATTAAATTTGTATTTTGCTCTTCAATTGTACTTAGTCCACCTATACCAGAACTTACTATTATTCCCACTCTTTCCATATTTATATTTTCTGAATTTAAACCACTATCTTTCATAGCTTCTCTTGCTGCTATAATTCCAAATTGTGTAAATCTATCCATTCTTTTGGCAGCTCTTCTATCTAGATAATCTTCTGGATTATAATTTTTAACTTCTGCTGCAAGTTTTACTTTATAATTTGTAGTGTCAAAATGTGTAATTTTATCTATACCACACTTTGAAATCTTAATAGAATCGAACATATCTCTCACATTATTTCCTATAGGAGTTATTGCTCCCATTCCTGTAATTACAACTCTCTTATTCATAATTTCCTCCTACATTACCATTCCACCATCTATATTTATTACTTGACCTGTTATATATGAACTTTCTTCGTTTGCTAAGAAATATACAACATTTGCTACTTCTTTTGCCTCTCCCATTCTTTTTAATGGAATTTGAGCATATATGTTTTCTTTTACCTTATCTGTCAATACACTTGTCATATCTGTATCTATAAAACCAGGTGCAACTGCATTTACTCTAATATTTCTTGCAGCAAGTTCTTTTGCAAGAGATTTTGTAAATCCAATTATTCCAGCTTTTGATGCTGAGTAATTTGATTGTCCTGCATTTCCTACAACACCTACAACAGATGATACATTAACAATATTACCTATTCTTTTTTTCATCATATATGGCACAACATTTCTTGTCATATTAAATGTTCCTTTTAAGTTAATATCTATTACTCTGTCAAAAGCATCTTCTTTCATCATTGCAATTAAACCATCTTTAGTAATACCTGCATTATTTACTAAAACATCTATCTTTCCAAATTTTTCTATTGCAGCCTTTACTAAACTTTCACACTCGTCAAATTTTGAAACATCTGCTCTAAAAAGTAATATTTCAATACCATATTCTTTAAATTCCTCAATTATTGAATATGTATCTGTATTTTCAGATACATAGTTTAAAACTAAATTATATTTTTCTTTAGCAAATCTTTCTGCTATTTTCTTTCCAATTCCTCTTGCTCCTCCAGTTATTAGTGCTACTTTTTTCTCTTCCATAACTCTACTCCTTTACCATTTCTATAAGTTTATTTAAATTTTCTATGTTATCTATATTTATAACTTTGGCATCTCTATTTTCTTTTTTTACAAATCCACTAAGTGCTCTTCCAGGTCCAACTTCAACATATAAGTCCACATTCATATCACTTAATTTTTTTATAATTTTATCCATTCTAACTGGACTTATCATATGTTTAGATAAAATATCTACAAAATTATCCTTCACTTTATATTCATCTGAATCAATATTTTTAAGTACTATTTTATTCCCTTTTAAAAATTTGATATTTTCAAGTTCTTCTTTTAATTTATTACTTGCCTCTTCAAGTTTTTCTGTATGAAATGGTCCTGATGTCTTAAGTTCAACTACTTTTCTTGCACCTAATTCTTTTAACTTCTGAGTTGCAAGTTCTACATACTCTTTTTCTCCAGATATTACTGTTTGCATAGAATAATTATAGTTTGCTGGAACAACAAATCCATCTATACTATTACATACATCCTCTATAACTTTGCTTTCTAGTCCGATGACTGCAGCCATCATATACTTATCTGAATTATATTGCTGCATTATATTTCCTCTTTTTTGTATTATTTTAATTCCATCTTCAAAACTTAAATATCCACTATAAATTAATGCACTGTATTCTCCAAGACTAAGTCCTGCACATACTTCTGCTTCAATTCCATATTTTTTTAATACATTTGATATTGCAAGAGAACTAACTAATACTGATATTTGTGTGTTTTCAGTTTGATTTAATTCTTCTTGAGACGAATTAAAACATAAATTTGCAATATCTTTTCCTAGTATTTTACTTGCTTTATCATAAACATCTCTTGCCTCTTTAAAATTATCATAAATATCTTTGCACATTCCAACACTTTGTGATCCCTGGCCAGGGAATAAAAAAGCGATTTTCATACTATACCTCCATTAATATACTTCCTATATTTAATCCTCCACCATATCCCAAAAGAATAATTTTATCTTTTTCTTTGATTTGTCCTGACGAAAATAATTCATCTAAAGCTATTGGTATACTTGCACAAAAGGTATTTCCATATTCATTTATATTTATATATGATTCTATTTGAACCTTTTGAGTAATCTTATTTATAATCTTTATATTAGATTGATGTGGAATAATATATTTTATATTCTCAATTTTTTCTTTACTTTTTTCTATTAATTTTTTTACATTTTCAACTGTTTTTGTTGTTGCAAATTTGTATACTTCTTTACCATTCATAGATAATTCATGATTATCTGTGCATGTTAAAATTTGATTTTCATCTTTAAAACTTTCAATATTTGATACATATTTTTTAGAAGTATTGCATTCACTCAAATATGTACATCCTGCGCCATCTCCAAATAACATTTTTGAATTTATACTATCATAAATGTTTTTAGATAATATTTCTGCACCAATTACTAATGCACTACTTACACTTTTAGATGTAATGTATTTTTGAGCTATATCTAGTGCATTAATATAACCACTACATCCTGCTAAAATATCTAAACATATACAATTTTTTATATTAAAATATTCTTGTATTTTAAATGATAGTGATGGCATAATTTTTTCATAACTAGTAGATGCTGTAATAATCATTTCCACTGATTCAATATTAATATTCTTATATTTATTCAACATATTTTCTACACTTTTAATTGCTAAATCTTCAAGTGTGTCATTTATACAATAGTATCTTTTTTCTATACCACTTCTTTTTAATATATATCCTTTTTCTAACTTATTTTCATTTTCTAATATTTCATTATTAATCTCTTGTTTTGGTACATATTTACCTGTTGCAATTATTTTTACTGAGCTCATATATTTCCTCCAACTATAATTAGTTTATATTAAAATTTTTTTAAAATCACTAACCTGACTGGTCAGTCTAATAGTAAAAAATGAGCATAAAAAAAGAGAAAGTACTTAATTTAATTGTACTTTCTCTTTTATATTTTACATATTTAATTTACTTTATTATTCCAGAAATTATTATATCACTATACTTTTTAGCAGTTTTAAACATGTCTATTTTTTTGTTATTTTCATATCTAAGCATAACTCCAGAACATATAACTCCAAATATCTCAAATGCAATTGCTCTTGTATCACATTCTTTGATATCTCCATTTTTTATACCTTCTTTTAATACTTTTTCTATTACATCAACACACTCATATACACACTGTCTACATTTTTCATTTCTTTTTCCATCGCCACAAAACTCATTCATAACTAAATTGATTAAATTTTCATATTTATCTACTACTTTTATTTCAACAAGTATCATAGCATGAATCTTCTCTTCAAAAGTATTAGCAATTCTGGCTTTAAGTTCTAAACTATGTTCTAGTAACTTCATTCCTTCTGAAATTAAAAATTCTAATATTTCCTCTTTACTAGAAAAATGGTAGTATAATGTTCCTTTTGCAATTCCTACAACAGAAGTTATTTCTTCAATACTTGTTGCATCATATCCTTTTTTGGCAAATAAGTCCATAGACGTATCAAATATTTTTCTTTTTGTTCTGTTCATGCTATCCCTCCAATAATCTTAAATATTCTCTCTCAAATATATTAAAGAACTCTGAAATAATATCTTCTCTTACACACTTTATTTTAAATTCATTTATAATTGATGAGGCAATATTTTTTATATCTGTATTAAATTCTTCTTGTAAAATGTTAAGTCCAATGCCAACATATAATTTTTCTACATTCTGACCAATAACTTTTGTCTCCGTAAGAATTCCACCAATCTTTTTTGAATTAATAACTATATCATTTGGATACTTTATATCTAAGTTTATATTATATAACTTTTTAAATGTTTTTACTATACATTTTGCGATTATAACTGTAATATCTTCAAATTTAGATATATTATCATTCGGAAAAAGCACAAAAGTCATAGCAATATTCTTATATGAATTTTCTGTATACCACACTCTTCCATGTGTTCCTTTACCTTTTGTTTGACTTTCTGCAATTACAACAGTACCATTTCTCAAGTCATCTCTTCTTTTTATTTCATCTTGAGTTGAATCTATTGTATCAAAAACAATTATATCTTGTCCTAGAAAACTAGTATTTAAATTTCGTTTTATATTTTCTTTATTCATCTATTTCTTCCTTTAAATTACTATATATTTTCTTTGCTGCCTCTCTTCCAGACTGACTTGCCCAAGCTACAGTTGATTTTATTCCAGCGACATCTCCTGCAGCATAAACATTCTCTATATTTGTCTTGTATTCTTCATCTATTTCTACTTTATTCCATTTATTTCTAACTATCTCAGTTACTAAATTTTCATCTAGTTCTGATCCGATAGCCATTACAACATAATCCATTTCTAAAGTATAATTTGATTCTTCAATATTTACTGGATATGGCCTTTTGCCTTCTTCAAAAATAAGCTCTGTTTTTATACATTCTATTTGCTCTACTTTTTCTTTTCCTATTATCTTTACTATATTATTTAAAAATTTAAATTCAATACCTTCTTCTTTTGCCTCTTTAATTTCTTTAAGTTCTGCTGGCATTTGTTCTTCTGCTCTTCTATATATTACATATACATGTTTTGCACCAAGTCTTTTTATAGTTCTACATGTATCCATTGCAACATTTCCACCGCCAATTACTGCAACAGATTTGCCTTTAAAATCTGGATATTCCTTATATTCTAAAAGTTCATTACCACCATAAACGCCTTTAAGATTTTCTCCTTCAATTCCCATTTTTGAAGATTTATTTGCACCAATTGCAATAAATACTGCATCATATTCATTTTTAAGTTCATCAATTGATACATTTTTTCCAAGTTCAGTATTGTATTTTACATTTATTCCTAAATCTAAGATTTTATTATACACTTTTTCTACTATATCTTTTGGAAGTCTAAAATCTGGTATACCATGTACAAGTAATCCTCCCAAGTATGATTTCTTCTCTATAATATCTACTTGTTTTATTCCAAGTCTTTTTAAAGTTGCAGCACATGTAATTCCACATGGTCCACTACCTACCACAACAACTTTTTTATCTAATTTTTTAGTATTGTCAAACTCTTTTAAAGGAAAATTATTTTCTAAACCATAATCTCCAATAAAACTTTCTATATCTCCAATACTAACGCTTTCACCTTTTATTCCTCTTATACAACTTCCTTGGCATTGCTTAGTATGAGGGCAAACTCTACCACAAATACTAGATAATACTGTTGTATCTAAAAATTTATAATACGCATTCTCATATTCTTTATTTTTAACATATTTAATTGCATCTGTTATATCATTAGATAAAGGACAACCTTTAACACAATTTTTATTTTTACAACTTAAGCAATATGCTGATTTTTCTTCTATAATCATATAAATTTCCCCTTTTAAGTTGCATTATACTATATAATATGAAAAATGAAAAGGGTATTTTCAAATAAAATATTGTTTATATTTTTTTACTATGCTATAATTTTGGTGAGGTGTTGTATATGAAAAAAGGGAGCTTAACTTTAATAACTTTATCTATTATATTAGTTATTATAATTTTATTTTTAGTGATTAATTTAACTAGCAAAAATAATATTTTAAAATTTATATCTGATGACTCTCGTCAAATTACACTTGTTCAAGACATTTACAAAGAAATACTTGAAGAAAATACTCAAAATATTGAAAATATGAAAATTAATACTGATACATCTGTATATATAAATTTTATTACATATAATCATTATGTAATTAGTCATGAGAATGCTATAAATGATTTCTTAAAAAATTATTCATTCGATAATTCTCAAAATAGTTATACTTTAAGTAACAATTTTGATTTAAAAAAACTTACTTTCACTATTACATTACAAAATGATAATAGTTTAGATATTAAGACTTATACATATAAATTAAAACCTAATAAAAAGGATAACAAGATTAAGTATAAATTAAGAAAAACAAATTTTACAATTGAATAAAAATAAAAATGGTAGTATAGAAAAAACTATACTACCTCTTTTATACAATTTGAAATATAAAAAACTTTAAATAATCTGTTTCGTTTACATTAATAAGTATTGGATGGTCAGGTGATTGTTGTCTTTTTTCTATTTGTCTAAGTCTTACTCCTGCATCTTTTGCTGCACTTTTTAGCATTTCTAAAAACTTTTCTTCGTCCATAAAATGTGAGCATGAACAAGTAGCTAAATATCCGCCTCTTGGTAATGCTTTCATTGCTCTATAATTTATTTGCTTATATCCTTTTTTTGCATTTTCAATTGTTTTTCTAGATTTAGTAAATGCTGGAGGATCAAGAATTATAAAATCATATTCATTATTTTTAATGTTAGGTAATAAATCAAAAACGTTTACTACTTCAAAACTCATATTACTTTCTAAATCATTTAGTTTTGCATTTTCTCTTGCCATTTCAATTGCAGTATCTGAAATATCTACTGCATGTACATGTCTAGCTTCTCCTTTTGCTGCATTAAGTGCAAAAGAACCTGTATGTGTAAAACAATCTAGTACATTTTTTCCCTTTGCTATTTTAGATATTGCAAGTCTATTATATTTTTGGTCTAAGAAAAATCCAGTTTTTTGCCCATTTTCAACATCTACTTTATATTTTATACCATTTTCTACTATCTCTGTTACTGTGTAATTTGGAACATCTATATTATTTAATTTATAATATCCTTTATATTCTTCAAGTCCTTCAAGTTTTCTTATCTCTACATCATTTCTCTCATACAATCCTACAATTTCTTCACCATCTTCTTTTAATATCTTATATATTAAATTAAATATAATATCTTTTCTTTTTTCAATACCTAAAGATAATACTTGAGCAACTAATATATCATTAAATCTGTCAATTGTAAGTCCTGGAAATTCATCTGCCTCTCCAAATATTATTCTGCAACATTTCTTGTCTTCTCCCATTACAGTTTTTCTATAATCCCAGGCATACTTAAGTCTTCTTTCAAAAAAATTTTCATCAAACTTATCATTGGCATTTCTAGATATAATTCTAACAATTATTTTAGAATTATTATTAATAAATCCAGAACCTAGATATTTTCCTTTTAGGGATAACACATCTACTATATCTCCATTTTCATATTTTCCTTCAATGCTTACAACTTCATTATCATAAACCCAAGGATGTCCTGATTCTTGTTGTTTTCTTCCTTTTTCATCTATTATTATTTTTGTATATTCTCTTTCTAATTTCATAAACTTTTCCTTTCACTTTAGTTATTATACTATTTTGAAATTAATTTGTAAATATGTCAAAATCTCACTTATACCATATTTTTTTGTATCAACTATTGATTTTTTATGTAAAGTATGATATAATAAAGACTCACAAAAAATATTGCATAGTTATTCGTAATGGGAATAACAGATATTCAAATTTTTAATAAAAAAGAAGGAGGAATTTGTATATGAAAGAAAGTAATGTACAAAGAATTATTGTAATGAACAAGGAGGCTGAAGATTCAGCAAATCAAAAAGTAATGCTAACTGGTAATGAACTAAAAGGTGCTATGTCTAATTCAAGATATATGCCAATATTTTTATTATTCAAAACTATGGAAAACAATCTAACAGAAGATGTAAATTTCAATGTAAATGTATCTTATCTTACTCTTGAAGCAATGCATAAAGCTCTTGTGGAAATAGGAAACTATGAAGATTTTGTTTCATTATTTGAAAAAAATATTGAACCATTAAATTTCTTTAGATTAATAAATGATTTAGGAAGACAAGGTAAATATCGTTCAGGAAGACAAGTTTCAAATATATTCTTTACTTCAGCAACTACTTTGAAAAAACTTAATAGTTTTTATAATGAGTATAATGACATTTATGATTATTGCATAATATATAAATATACTTTATTATATCTTTTTAGTATGTCTGATAAAGAGTTACCAACTATGTTAAAATCATTTGATAATTTAAGAAAATATTTTCAAGATAATGATGAAAATAATTTCCAAAAAAGACACATCGTTTCATGTTTATTTAATGAACTTGAAAATGAAGTTAACAGATGTGGTGTTACAGAATCTACTAAAGATGAATTTTATCATAAAATGCAAAAAATTAATGATAATATAGAAAAATTATTTAGAACAAAAGATTTAAATGCACTATATTCAATTGATGCTCTATATTATTCATTATAAATTTCAATTGGAGAGTTTAAAAACTCTCCACTTTTTATTTTCTATTTAGCAATATAATACTACTATCTTCATTTTTTACAATAGCAAAATCTTCTTTTGAATTTTCGTCTAGTCTACTTTTTGTTACTATTCTATTATATTCAAATGGCTTATTAAAAATCATTGTACATTCTAAATCATCATCGTATTCTCCCTCATTTAAAAAATATGGATCAAAAATATATACATAATTTTCATCTATTCCAGTACATAAAACATAATGTTCACAATCTGACCAAACTCTAAGTATAGCTACTCCTCCATTTTTTATACAGTTATATAGTTTTTCATTATTTATACTTACTTCATTTCCTTTTAAAATATTTATATCTATATTTATTCCTAAGGAATTTTTATGTTCATTAATCCAAATAGATAAATATTCCATACCATATACTGATGTTCCACATTTTCCTATTTGACCATCAGAATTAACTGTATCTAAAGTATACTGAGTTATATACTTTATTATAATTGGTGGTATTTCACCTCTACTGTATAAATACTTAACCGCATTTAAAAATGTGACTTGCCCACAATCATATTCTGTAGTTTGATACCCAAGAGGACTTTTCATTTTTTCATATTTTTCTTGTATGCTATAATTTTCCATTTTCTCTCCTATCTAATATTTTCTTCTGCTCTTTTTTTAGCTTCTATATTCTTAAGCCTAATTTCTTCAATATCTATAACTTTTTCAAGCTCTAAAGCATCAGAATTAAATATTGCAAGGGTAGTTACCTGAAAACTTCTATTATATCTAAATCTTCTTCTTTTATCTGCTTCTACACATATATTTTTTTCAGCATCAGACGATATATATAATCCACTAAAAAATCTAACATATCCTTGCACCAAAGCTTCTGTTATTGCCTCATCATTATATCTTTCATCCCATTCATTTCTTTCAGGAGATATTGCTCTTGGTAATTTTTTAAAAATATTTGATTTAAAATCTTCATAATTATCTTTATATCTTTCAAAATCTCTATAAATTTGTTCTAAATATGATTTTATTCTATCATAACATTGCTCAGAATTTTCTCCATCTTTTGGAAAAACACCACATCTTAAATATGAATCTCTGCTTTTAGGTTCTAATGTTTTATCCCATCTAAGCATATCCAAAAATTCTATTTTTTTCTTATAGAAACCATTTTCTACTCTATTTTTTATATCCATATATGCTTTATATTTTTTCTCTTCACTTGCATGATAAATACTATGTGGGTCAAAAACATATAACTTTATTTCATTTTTTAGTATATCATGTTCTACTGGATCTATGCTATCACTTACTGCAAATATATCTTCTAGCGCAATTACGTCGCTTAAATCATCAATTTCACAAATCACATATTTAATATTAGTATTTTCTAATTTTTTACCTATTTCTTTAGCAACTACAGTTCTAACTATACTATCTGGTATATTTTGATTTTTTATACCAACATATACACTAGATAATACATCTTTAAATTTAGATGGTCTTATCCTTATTGTTTCATTTTTAAGTGTACTATACATTACATATCTTGTTCCTGGATTATACCTTCCATCATCTAAAACCTCATCATTATTTGGTTTACCATCTGTTAAATCCATTCTATCATATTCTTGCCATTTAGAATAATATTCTGGGAAAGCAGATGATGGTGTATACCATTTTATATTAGGACTAGATGGTTTTAGCCCACCTCTAACTCTCTCTATTTCTCTAGATTCTATATTAGTATAATTACTACATTCATCTGTAAGTAATACAAATTTTTCATCCATTTAATATCACCTCAAAATCATACATATTTAGAATATCAAAAGATACAAATTTTTTCAATAGAAAAAAGTACCTTAAAGGTACTTTTTATTTTAATCTAAATATTCATCTAAAGCTTTTGTTCTATATTGTAAAATTGGCATTTCACTTGTTGGAACAAATCCAGCTCTTGCATTTATTACATCTGGTATTCTATTTACCACTGTTGCACATGTAAGTTCTACTGTAGCTGGTCTTGTAATTACAACTGTTGTATCTGGTTCACCATATATAGTCCATTCATTTTTATCACATTCATCTGGTCCATATACTTTACCTATACACTCTGTTTCAAATATAATTCCTTCTTTTGTTTCACTTGTAACTATTGCTGACATTCCAGTAGCATCTCCTGCTTTTACTGTCATTCCTAAAGTAGAAGAATCTAAATCTGTTGGATATGTTGTTGGAACAGTTACTTGTGTTTGACGTGTTATTGTAACTCCCATTTTATCTGCAAGCCATCCATTTACATTCCACATATATGAAGGTAAATATTCTCCTTTATTTATTACTGCTTGACGCTCTTCATCTGTTACTTTATCTACTGATGCTACTTCTTTATCAAATTCTTCTAATGTTAAACCTGAACCATGTGCTTTTGCAAGCGCAATTCCATAATCTTCAACATTATAGCTTGAACTTCCTTTTATTTTAGTTATTTTATGTGTAGCTCCTCCAAGGACAGTAATTAGGTTTCCCCAAAAGATATCTTGATATCCTGTACCTGTTAATGTACAGCCTGTTTCTTTTGCAATTGCATCTAACTTTTCAGTTAAATTAGGATTAGAATTTTCTGGATAAAAGGCTTCCTCACATGTTGATATTGCATTTATTCCAAGCTTTGCACATATCTCAAATGCGTCATATACATCACTTAAAAGACTCATTGTAGTTATTATACAAACATCTGGATTTGCATCTCTTAAAATTTCTTCTGCATTTTTAGCATCTGAAATTATAACTCCTTTTTCTTCTCCACCCATAATAGTAGAAATATCTTTTCCAAATTTATTCTCATCAATATCCAGTGCTGCAACTATTTCTGCACCTTTTTCATATACATATCTCATTGTATATACTGACATTTTTCCGCACCCATATTGTGCAACCTTAATCTTACTCATAAATACCTCCTCTATAAAATACCTCATACAAAGTATTTTATAACAATAGTATACCATAAACTAACTATTGTTAAAACAACTTTTATAAATTTCACCAACTTTTTACAATTTACATTTACCACATTTTGAGCATCCATTACAAATCATTCTATTTCCGCATTCTTTACAGTTTTCTCCAAAATATGGTACATATAAATCTTCTTTTCTAAGAGGTATGCCAAGTTGATCTGTTAACTTAAATTCTATGCTTTTTCCTTCATTATTTAAATTTAATTTATTAGCTATTTTAGTTTGAATCTGCTTATTTTTCATTTTATATATTTTTTTATCCTTGATAAATATATTACCTGTTTCAATAAAAACAAATCTAGTGTTATATTTTTTACACTCCTCACTTAAAGTCTTAACCCATTCATATTCAAGTGGTCTTGCTCCATCATAATTTTCACCACCAGCAATCACTTGTTCTATAATACCTTTTTCCAAATATTTTTCAATCTTTACACTACCTATAAATGGTGCAACCATTATTCCTTTATGTTTAAATGGTAAAGAAAAAAGTATTGGTATTCTTTCATCTGCACGTTTCTGATTTTCACAAGTAACATTAAAGAATACATTTTCCAGTCCTTCTTTCCACCACTCTGGAAGATTCTCTCTTACCCTTTCTGGCCTTTTTGTTAAAATAAAAAATATGACATCTGGTCTTTGACGAATTATTTCCCAAACCTCTTTTCTCCATTCATCTGCCTCTTCTATGAAGAAATCTGAAGTCATGCAAATTCTCAGTTGTTCTCCACTTTTTATTTTATAATTTCCTTTCCTATCTTTATGAAGTGGATAATCAAAATTATTAGCTACTTTATATATGTTACTTCCATCCTGATTTCTATATTTATCTAAATAATACATATAACAATTTTTACATCCTTCACTTATTTTTTTACATCCATGCCATGGATTCCAAATATCATGCATAAAATTTTCCTTTCAATTCTTTTTCATATATTATACATTTAAAACATTTGTTTGTAAATATTAATAAAAAAATAGTAGTAATAAAATTACTACTATTTACTTTTTCTAAAAATAATATGATACATATGGTATTTCATTACCAATTGAATCTTCTAACATCTCAATAGTTTTATCATCTGCTTTTATTCTTCCAATTTTTGCTAAATATTCTGGTCTTTTATATCCCATAAGCATTGTTGTCATTGTCTGTATATTTATTGTATCTTTACATTTTTCAGTTATCTTCACTGCTGTTCCATTTCCATCTTTATCTATTGTTAAGCAAAAGTTTCCTTGATTTTCCTCCATAATAGGATCCTCTAAAACAAATTTCCATTCTCTTTTTTCTAAATTACTTTTTCTAAATGGAAAACATGCAACAAATTCTTTAAAATCTACAATTCTTGCCATATAGTATGGTGATATAGTTTCTTTTATACTTGCATCTTCAAGTAAAAAAGCAAGTGGTTCATCTGTATATATATCTCCTACAACTTTATCTATCATAGAAAAGTGTGCAGAAACAAAATTCCAAAGTCCAGCTCTAGCATCCTCATTATTAAATATCATATCTTTAATGTGAAAAACATCATCTGCAAGCCAATATATAATATATCCATCAGGCTCTTGATTTTCATTATAATATATTGCTGCCATGATGTCATCTGAATCCCATAGCCAATACTCATTCCATGCAAGCTCATCTCTTAAAATTGCTCCATGAGTATGCATAGCATACTTTTCATATGTTTGCTTTAGCTCATCACTATCAACCTTTACACGTCTTACATCCCCTGATACTTGACGATTTTTAGGAAGTTGATAATCATCTATTTCATAAGAAATTTTATCTGATATTATTTCCCATCCTTTTCTTCTATAATATGGTATAGAATATGGATATAAATATGTTACATATTGACCCTTCTCTTTCATTCTTTTTAGCGCTGTTTCTAATAATTTATGCATTAATCCTTGGTTTGAGTATTCAGGATATGTTCCAACACCAGTAAGTCCACCCATATCATATGTTCTATTAAAAATTCTAACTTTCATAGGATACACAGCAACTTGTGATACTAAAGTATCTTTATCAAACCATCCTATAACATCAGCTTTTTGCATAGTTGGAAATTTTGCTCTTATTATTTCTTTTTCTTCCCAACCAATAGAATTTAATTCTTGGTCTGTTACTTGGAAAACATATCTCAATAATGCATTATATTGATCCATATATTCATTTCCAACATTTTTCATCTTTAGGTTCTTTTTATTCATTGATTTAAAGCTCCTTTTTTACTCAAATATTATACCATAATTATATAAATATAACAATTTATAATTATAGAAAAAATATGTCAAAAACAATTTATGTTATAAGTGTAAATAAAACACATAGTTAAGTTATAAACTATGTGTTTTTATATTTTTTATAATCCCATAACTAAAACTGCAACATTAAAGAATATTAAACAAGAACATGTATCAAGTAATGTTGAGATTAATGGTGCTGCCATAATTGCTGGATCTAGTTTTAATTTTTTACAAATTAAAGGTAATATACATCCTATACTCTTTGCAAGTGCTGTTACTACAACAAGTGTTAGTCCTACTACAATTCCAAGTTGAATATCTTTATACTGTATAAATATTCTAATGCAATTTACTATTGCCATTATAACTCCAACTATTAAAGCTACTCTTATCTCTTTCCACCATACTTTTAAGAAGTCTTTTGTTTTTATCTCATCTACTGCAAGTCCACGTATTACAAGTGTTGAAGATTGTGAACCACAGTTTCCACCTGTTCCCATTATCATTGGAATAAATGATACAAGTATTGGAAGAGCTGCAAAAGCAGTTTCATAATGTGTAATTACTGCTCCTGTAACTATTGATGAAACCATTAAAAATAATAGCCATACGATTCTATTTTTAGCATGTTGTAATACTGTTGTTTTATAGTATCCATCTTCATTAGGTGAAATAGCAGCCATTTTTTCAAAGTCCTCTGAAACCTCTTCTTGTATTACATCTATGGCATCATCTACTGTTACTATACCAACAAGTCTATTTTCTTTATCTACTACTGGAAGTGCTATATAGTCATATTTTGCTAATGTGTTTGCAACATCCTCTTTATCATCTAAAGTATTAACTGTTATAACATTATCTTCCATTAAATCTGTTATTTTTTCATCTCTTTCTGCTACAAGCAAATCTTTTAAATCTATTACACCTAATAATTTTCTATTTACATCTAGCACAAAGCAATTATATACTGTTTCTTTTTTTAATCCAATTTTCTTTATTTTTTTGAAAGCATCTTCAACTGTCATATTTACTTTTAAATCTACAAATTCAGTTGTCATTATGCTTCCTGCACTATCATCTGGATAATTTAATATTTCATTTATAACTTTTCTATCCTTTTCAGATACATTCTTTAAAATACGTTTTACAACATTTGATGGCATTTCTTCTATCATATCTACTGTGTCATCCATAAATAGATTATCTACAACATATTTTAATTCTGCATCAGAAAAAGAGTTAATAAGTTTTTCTTGCATATCTGCATCTAGTTCTGCAAAAATTTCTGCTGCGTCTTCTTTATTTAAAAGTCTAAAGATAATTATCATATCTTTTTCATCAACAGCTTCAAAAATACTCGGGAAATCAGCACCATTTATCCTTTCTAAGTATTTTTTCAAATCATTAAACTTCTTTTGTTCTAATAACTCTAGAACTTCTTCTACTTCAAAATTTTTCTCTAACATAATACTAATCCCCACCTTTCCAAAATTTTCACAATAATAAAAAAAGACTATCTTTTTCTAATAGTCTTTATACATTTAGCAGTTCATCTAACTACATATTTATTATACCACATTTCGACATAAATAACAACACAGATTGTGCAAATTATTTGCATATTTAAGAAAAAAAGAAGCAAAATTTTGCCTCTTTAAATCACTTAAATATTTTATATTAGTTTAATCTATTTTCTATTAAGTTTGCAAGCTCATGAGCTTTTTTATCTAATATTTCCTGATTTTCTCCTTCAATCATAACTCTAACTAAAGGTTCAGTTCCAGAAGGTCTAATAAGTACTCTACCATTTCCTGAAAATTCTTCCTCAATTTTTTCTATAGCCTCTTTAATAACTTCATCTTCTTTATACGCATATTTCTTATCTGATGGTACTTTTGCATTAACTAGTACTTGTGGATATATAGTAATTTTTGAAGCTACTTCACTTGCTTTCATTTTAGATTTTAGTAATATTTCAACAAGCATTAGTGATGTAAGTATTCCATCCCCTGTTGGATTATAATCTAAAAATATTATATGTCCAGATTGTTCTCCACCAAGATTATATCCATTTTCTAACATATTTTCTAGTACATATCTATCTCCTACATTTGTCTGAATAAAATCCATATTGTTATCCTTGCAATATTTTTTAAGTCCTAAATTACTCATTACTGTTGCAACTAACGTATCTTTTTTTAATCTTCCATTTTTCTTTAAATAATCTGAAATTATTGCAAGTATTATATCTCCATCTAAAATATTACCTTTTTCATCTACACAAAGACATCTATCTCCATCTCCATCATAGGCAATACCTAAGCTATATCCTTTTTCAACAACAATTTTTGCCAAATTATCTATATGAGTTGAACCACAATTATCGTTAATATTTATTCCATCGGGAGTATTATTTATTACATCATAATTAATTCCTAATTTTTCAAATACGAGAGGAGCTACTTTACTTGTTGCACCATTTGCTGTATCTATTATAACTTTAAAATTATTATCTAATACATCAATTAATTTATCTTCAAATATTTTTCTAAAAAAGAATACATATTCTTCTAGTAAATCTTCTCTATTTTCACTTACTCCAATTTTATCATTTATAGCTGTAAGCTCTTCTATTTTTCCTGAGTCCATTATTTCTTCTATTTCTTCTTCTAGACTATCTGGTATTTTTGTTCCTTTATTACTAAAATACTTAACTCCATTAAATTCATACGTATTATGTGATGCTGATATTACAACTGATGCATCCGCTTTAAATTTACGAGTTAAATATGCAACTGCAGGAGTTGGCATAACTCCTAAAGTTTTTACGTTTGCTCCATAACTTAAAAAACCTGCAATCATAGCACTTTCTATTAATGTTCCTGAAATTCTAGTATCTCTTCCTATAAAAATTGTTGGTGTATGATCTGTATGTTTAGATAATACATATGCTCCTGCTTTTGCTACTTTATATACAAGTTCTGGTGTAAGTTCAGTATTTGCTATTCTTCTTATTCCATCTGTTCCAAAATATTTTCTCATATTAACCTCCTATTAACTTATATTCTATTTATCTAAGTTTATTATCTTTTTTGCTCTTAAATAATCTTCTTGATTTGCTGTTTTATATCCATCAAGTGGATATTTTAACTTAAGCTTTTCCCATTTGAATCTTCCAAGATCATGATACTTTAAAATTTCAACTTTTTCAACTGTTTTTAGAGATTTAATAAATAGTGACAATTCTTTTAAATCATCCTCATCATCTGTTATTCCTGGCACTATAACTTGTCTTATCCACATTGGTTTATCATGCTCACTTAAATATCTTGCAAAATCTAATTCTTCTTTATTAGATCTACCTATTAAATCTTTACATTTTTCATCATTAATACATTTTATATCTAGTAAAAATAAGTCTGTAAGTTCTATTAATTCTTTTATTTTATCTGTTATAGGTAAATTTCCGGAAGTATCTATACAAGTATGAATACCTTGTTTCTTTAATTTCTTAAATAACTCTATTAAAAAATCCGCTTGAAGTAAAGGCTCCCCTCCACTAATAGTTACTCCTCCATCTGAAATAATATAATTTTTAACTCTCATTATTTTATCTACAATCTCATCTACTTCATACTCTTGCCCATCATTTATATTCCATGTATCTCTGTTTTGACAATATTTACATTTAAGATGACATCCTTGCATAAAAACAATATATCTAAGCCCTGGTCCATCTACAGCACCCATTGACTCAAAAGAATGAATTCTCCCCTTCATAATTCCTCCTAAAAAATAATATGACACTGGATATGAAGTCCTAGTGTCATATTTAATTAATTATTTATATATTAAAACTTCTCTTGTATAGTTCTATTTATAACATCTAATTGTTGTTCTCTTGTTAATTTTACAAAGTTAACAGCATATCCAGATACTCTTATTGTAAGTTGAGGATATTTTTCTGGATGTTCCATAGCATCTTCAAGTAAAGCTCTATCAAATACATTTACATTTAATGTGATGTCCTGTTTGATTAAAGTATCCATTAAGTAGGTTAACAAGATTTTTAGTTTGTGCTTCCATATCACTTCCAAGAGTTGATGGTGTAATAGCAAAAGTATATGAAATACCATCTTCTGAATATTCATATGGAAGTTTTGCTACTGAATTTAATGCAGCAACAGCACCATTTGTATCTCTTCCATGTAATGGGTTTGCACCAGGTCCAAATGGTTCACCAGCTCTTCTTCCATCTGGAGTTTTTCCTGTAGCTTTACCATAAACAACATTTGATGTAATTGTTAATATAGACATTGTTTGTTTTGAATTTCTGTAAGTTGGTTGTTGTTTTAATTTATTCATAAACATTTTTACAATTTCAACTGCAATTCATCAACTCTATCATCATCATTACCATATTTAGGGAAATCACCTTCAATTGATAATCTACAGCAAGACCTGTTTCATCTCTAATTACTTTTACTTTTGCATATTTAATAGCAGAAAGTGAATCAGCAACAACTGATAAACCAGCAATACCACATGCCATAGTTCTTAAAATTTCTTGATCATGTAAAGCCATTTCTAATGCTTCATATGAATATTTATCGTGCATATAATGAATAGCATTTAAAGCTTTAATATAAATTTTTGCAACATAATCCATCATTTGATCAAATTTTTCCATTACTTCATCATAATCTAAATATTCAGAAGTTATTGGTTCAAATTTTGGAGTAATTTGTTTTCCAGATTTTTCATCTCTACCACCATTAATAGCATATAATAATGTTTTTGCTAAGTTTGCTCTTGCACCAAAGAATTGCATTTGTTTACCAATTCTCATTGCAGATACACAACAAGCTATTCCATAATCATCACCCAAAGTTACTCTCATTAAATCATCATTTTCATATTGGATTGAAGTTGTTTTTATTGAAATTTTTGAACAATAATCTTTAAATCCTTTTGGTAATTTTTAGACCATAAAACTGTTAAGTTTGGCTCTGGAGCAGGTCCTAATGTTTCTAATGTATGTAAGTACTCTAAATGAGTTTTTAGTAACTAATGTTCTACCATCAATTCCCATACCACCTATACTTTCAGTAACCCATACAGGATCTCCACTAAATAATTCATCATACTCTGGAGTTCTTAAGAATCTAACCATTCTTAATTTCATAACAAAATGATCCATAATTTCTTGAGCTTCTTCTTCTGTTAAATCTCCATTTTTAATATCTCTTTCAATATAGATATCTAAGAAAGTAGATGTTCTACCAATACTCATAGCAGCACCATTTTGATCTTTAATTGCAGCTAAATATCCAAAGTATAACCATTGAATTGCTTCTTTAGCATTTGATGCTGGTACTGAAATATCATAACCATATTTTAGTGTCATAGCTTTTAAATCATTAAGGGCTTTAATTTGTTCACTTATCTCTTCACGTTCTCTTATTACTTCTTCTGTAAATTCATCTGTATTTAATACATCTAAATCTAGTTTTTTAGCTTCAATTAAGAAGTCTACACCATATAAAGCAACTCTTCTGTAATCACCAATTATTCTTCCACGACCATATCCATCTGGTAATCCAGTAATTAAGTGAGAACTTCTAGCAGCTCTAATTTCTGGTGTATATGCTGTAAATACACCATCATTATGTGTTCTTCTATAATTATGATAAATATATCTTCTATTTTATCTACTTTTCTATCATATGCTTCACAAGATTTTTCAACAATTCTTATACCACCATTTGGCATAATTGCTCTTTTTAAAGGAGCATCTGTTTGAAGACCTACTATTTCTTCTAAATCTTTATTTATATATCCTGCATCATAGGCATTTACTGCTGAAGGAGTTTTTACGTCAACATCTAATACTCCTTTTTGTCTTTCTTCTTCATATAGCTTTAACACTTTGTTCCATAATTTATCTGTTTTTTCTGTTGTTCCCTCTAAGAAAGAATCATCTCCTTCATAAGGTGTATAGTTGCTTTGAATAAATCCTCTGACATCAATTTCTTTTGTCCATTCTCCAGATTTGTTAAAGCCTGACCATTGTTTAAATTCCATAAAATACCTCCTCAAAAATTTACAGTTACTTTTATTATTTTAACCATACATTATGATAACATACCTATTTATTTTTTTCAACAAAATTTACGTTTTAATTTTAAAATAAATGCAAATTATTTTCATTTATATTTTATGTAAATATTTAAATTTTGTACAAAAAATATGATGGTTTCCCATCATATTAATTACCATATTTATATACATCTAGAATAAGTGCAGCATCATTTGCATTTATTATCCCATTATTATCCATATCTCCAACATTTAATTCATGTTCTGTAACATTACCATATTTATATAAGTCTAGTGCAATTGCAGCATCATTTGCGTTTACTATACCATTTTCATCTAAATCGCCTTTGATAAATGTATAATCTGATGTATAGTTTTTCAATATAATTTCTAAATTATATTGATTTTCTTCTGTATAAGTAAATTTCTTTTCCATAGTGTTATATAGATATTTATTTGAATTATTTATTATTCTTACTATATATTCTTTATTATATTCGAGTATATCATTAGGGAAGCAACAAATCCCATTATTGTCTGTTATACTATTAAAAATAAGCTGATTCTCATGATAAATTTCAACTATTGCTGAATCTATTGAATTTTCATTTTGATCCTTATATACTATCCTAGGTGATACTGCTGGTGGTACTACTACTTTAAAATATTTTATAAGCTCTAATACTCCTGAATTATTGGCATCTACATCAACTTCATATATTGTACTATCATTAGCATAACCTTCAACTTTTCCAGTTTCTTGTATGTAATACTTTCCATAAGGTAAACCAGTCTTTTGAACTATACCATTTTCATTTGTTACTAATGTAAATATCACTTCATTATTACTATTTAAAACATTATACTCAGCATTTTTAACTGGTTCATTTAACTCATTTTTTACAGTTAATACTAATTTCCCTTTAGATACAATAGGTGTTTTATAATTTACTACTATAGAATATATAGGATTTGCAGGTATTAATATAACTTCCTCTTCACCATTTGAAATATTCATTCCTTCTGGAACAATCTCTTTAAGATAATATGTTCCAAATGGCAAATCTATTGACTCTATATCTCCTATCCTATCTATAACTAATGTGTCTACCACATTTTTATCTGAATCTAGTATTTCATATTTAACTGGAGAAATACTTTCATTAAATTCTAACACATTTATTACTATTTTTCCTTGTTGTCTATTCCCATTTCCTAAATTTAACATCTGAGTAATAATAGAACCATCTTTAATTATTTCTGCTTCAAATTCTCGATAATATTCTCCTGCAATAAATTCTTGAACATAGTATTTACCTAAAGGTAAATTCTTTGATGAAGCATATCCATCCGAATTTAGAATTAATGTGTCTACTACATTTCTATTTGAATCTAATATAATATATTTCATTTGTGGCATACTACTTTCATCATAACCATATCCCATTATTTGTATTTTTCCACTTCCTTCACTTTGATATGAATATTTTGGAAGTGATATACTAGCATCTAATTTTGCTCCTTGATATACAGTTGCCTGTACTACCATTGGAGCACATAATACTACTAGCATAAATATTAGTAGTATAGATTTGAACATTTTACTATTTTTCATATTTACCCCCTCACTTTATTATACAATTATAATATCAGTAAGACTGAAAATATTCAATGTTTAATTATAATATTCCCAAATGTTCTAAAAGTATCTTTGTTCCAATTAAAATTAATACAATTCCTCCAAATAATTCTGCTTTATTTTTTAATTTATCTCCAAATAGTCTTCCTATTTTTATTCCTATAGCAGAAATAACAAATGTTATTATACCAATTAAAGATATTGCTAAAAAAATATTTACCTTTAAGAAGGCAAATGTTATTCCTACTGCTAAAGCATCTATACTTGTTGCAACAGCAAGTGGTAACATTTCCTTAAATGAAAATGAAGCATTAATATTTTCATCATCTCCTAATGATTCTTTAATCATATTTATTCCAATAATTCCTAAAAGTATAAACGCTATCCAGTGGTCTATACTTTCTATTAATGTTTGAAAATTTATTCCTAGTAAATATCCTATAAGTGGCATTAATGCTTGAAAACCACCAAAATATAATCCAACAATTAAATAATGCTTAAATTTTATATCCTTTACAGACATTCCTTTACAAATTGATACTGCAAAAGCATCCATTGCAAGACCAATTGAAATAAAAATAATTTCTAAAATTCCCATATTTTCTCCTTTCGAGCCAGAAAAAAGAGACCTATCTGTATGTATTATTACACACAGATAAGTCTCATCATTTAATTTAAAGCCAGGATTTTATTCCAATATGTTGACTTTAAAACGTATTTCCGCTGACTACTCCCTTATTATGTAATATATAATAACATAATTAATTATTATTGTCAACTAATCAAAAAGAAGATGAATAAATTCATCTTCTTTTGTATTAATAATTTTCTGCTTTTATTTCAAAATATGCTTTTGGATGAGCACATACTGGACAAACTTCTGGTGCTTTTTCACCAACGTGAATGTGTCCACAATTTCTACATTTCCAAACTTTTACTTCTCCACAATCAAATACTTTTCCACTTTCAACATTTTCTAAAAGTTTTAAGTATCTTTCTTCGTGTTCTTTTTCTATTTTACCAACTGCTTCAAATAAGTATGCTATTCTATCGAAACCTTCTTCTTTAGCTTCTTTAGCCATTTGTTCATACATATCTGTCCATTCATAATTTTCTCCTGCTGCAGCTGCTTTTAAGTTTTCAATAGTTGAAGGAATTTCTCCACCATTTAGTTCTTTAAACCACATTTTAGCATGTTCTTTTTCGTTATCTGCTGTTTCTTAGAATATTGCAGCAATTTGCTCATATCCTTCTTTTTTTGCTTTAGAAGCAAAATATGTATATTTGTTTCTTGCTTGTGATTCTCCTGCAAAAGCAGTCATTAAATTTTGTTCTGTTTTTGTTCCTTTTAAATCCATTTTAACTCCTCCTAATTTAATTTATAACAAGATTTATCTCCTATTATCTACTTTATTCTATCATACTTGATATTTAAAATCAAGGACATAATATAAATATATTTAACGGTTTATTTTTTATGAATACTTAATAAATATAATAAAAAATAGTTCTGTATTTTTTACAGAACTATTCTCTTAAGCTAGCTTAATATACACAAATCCTAAAATATATCCTACAAGTAATAATACTCCTACTGATATTATTGTATTTTTTGTTCCATCTGTTGCTACGTTTATTATTTCTTCTATTTTCTTCATTTTACTACTCCTTTTATATTTTATGTCTACATTATAACATATTTTTGCTAAGAACTAGAGCTTTTTCACACTTTTTTCACCTTTTCTATTAAATTATCACAATTACTTTGACTTTTGTATCAATATAATGTTATAATGATGTTGTATTAAAAAATATTCAAAGAAAGGACGTGTAAGTATGCGGTCTATCAAAAAAGTAGAAAAAATTTCTCCAACTGCTGACGCAAGGGAGAGAACTCCAACCTTTATGCTTGGAAGCCACGAACGGCAAGACTCAACGTTTAAACGTATGATGCAACAAAAAATGGAATTAGAAGATTCCAAGAAAAAGCAAAAGCCACAAAAAAAGCCCATTATTCGTGGACCAGACACTATAGAAATTTCAGAGGAAGGAAGAAGACTGTATGAAGAACTTAAAAACAAAAAAATCTAAGGGAGGTTGTACTAAAATTGATACTCGTAGGCCTAGAGTTTATCTCTATCATCTTTACTTATAATTCTATCCATCTAGTTTGTAAAATAATGTTTTTTTACTTGTCAAAATTGATGAATTCATCGATTTTTAAAAGGAGGTTACGTAATGTGTAATCTCCTTTTATTCACATATATCTATTACTATTTTTTTATACTGTTCTATGCACTGTTTTAGACTTTCTATTGTTATATACTCATTTACTTCATGAGCAGTGATTGGTCCTGGACCTAAAATGATTCTATTTCCATTAATAAAACTAGCCTCTGTCATAAATCCAGCTGTAGAAGTATCTTTTAGAAATGATATTGAATTATAAAAAGTCTTTACATCTATATCAACCTCGTATCTTGCATCATATTTTTTACATAAATATTCTAATTTTTCTTTTATTGTTTCCACATGCAAATTATCTATAGTTCTAAAATCAATATAGCTCATACAATTTGCAGCTACAGAATTTATTGCACTACCACCATTTATTAAGCCTATATTCATAGTAGTATATGGAACCTCGTACTCTTTATTTCTTTCAATTTTTATATTTTTATTATAGAATTCATCCAATTCATTTAATAATTTTATCATATTAGTATTGGCACTTTTTCCTTTATCTGGTGTGCTAGAATGAACTTTTATTCCATTTGTATATACTTTTATCGCAAATAGTCCTTTACATCCTGTCATTGCTTTATTATTTGTTGGTTCACCTATAATAGAATATTCAGGAAACACTTCATTTGTAGAAACAATCTCTTTTATTCCTTCAAATCCAATTTCTTCATCATAAGTAATATAAACTTTTATTCCATGATTAAGCTCTTTTAAGTCAATAGTACTTAAAGTATATAAAAATGCTGCAATTCCACCTTTCATATCACATGCACCTAATCCAAATAATTTATTTCCAATTTGTGTTAATTCATGTGGATTAGTATTCCAACCTTTAATAAATTCAACAGTATCACTATGGCCTATAAAACCAAGTTTAGCGTTATCACCATATTTCATAACTAAATATTTATCTCTTTTTTCTGTCTTAAATCCTAATTTTAACAGATAATTTTCAATATAATCTAATATTTGTTTATTCTCTTTATCTTCTATTGTATTAAATCTAACTAAATCTGATAATATTTCTATTTCAGTCATAAATCCCCTCCATTCTAGAAGTTATATTCGTCAAAAGGCACTTTATTAAAATAATTATTAATAGCTCTTTTTTCAGCCTCAATTGTATTTTCTGGAATATTATTAATATCTATCCATTCAAGTATTTCACATTTATCCTTTTCCATAATTTGGGGAATTCCACTATACTTATCTGCTTTAAAGAAAAAGTTAATATATCTACAATGACTTTTCTCCCTTATACCGCAAATAAATTCTAAATCATCTTCATTTATATCAATTCCTGCTTCTTCCTTTGCCTCACGAACCATAGCTTGTTTTAAGCTTTCACCTTCTTCAACATGACCTGCTACAAATGCGTACATACCATCCATATACCCTGTATTTTTTCTTTTCATCATTAAAATTTTATCCTCGTTTATTAAAAGAAGACCTACAGTTAATTTAGAACAAAATCTTTCTTCCATATTTTTATCTCCATTTCATATAATTATTATTTCTCTAATAAATTTTCAAATTTATTATTAAATTCTATATTATACTTTTTTAAACTAATTGGTTTTAAATTTTTATCTGTAAAACAATGTTTTGTATATCCATTAAGTACACATTTTTTCGTTTTAACATCTATAACATTATAACCTACTGACATTCTTACTCCACTATATTCCTTCATAAACACATGAATTTCTATTTCATCATCAAAAGTAACATGATATTTATAATCTACAGATACACCTAAAACTGGTATTGTAATACCTGTTTCTTCTAAAAGAGAAAATGGCATTCCTAACTCTTCTAGCCAAGCGCATCTTGATTCTTCTAAGAATCTTATATAATTTGAATGATGTACTACTCCCATTCTATCTGTTTCATAATAATTAATTTTCCTGTTAAATACAAATTCCTTCACTTCTATTTACCTCATCTCATATCTAATATATTATTCTTCTTTTCCCTTAGGAATTTTAGTATCATATTCATCTAAAAAATGATAAACTTGTCCATCTTTTACATAAGATATTAATGTACTTAAATTAACATTTTTTGTACTATTATATATATTCATATCCACTTTGTCATAAGTCTCTCTTAACTGTTTAATTAGTCTTTTCATTTCATCTCTTTTTGAGCCATCTTCATCGTCTTTTCTTTTTTCAGTAACTTTACATGCACATTGAATAAATTCTAAATTATTATATTCTCTCCATGCAATAATATCTGCCTCTTTAACATAATATAGAGGACGAATAAGCTCCATTCCTTCATGAAATGTACTATGTAATTTTGGCATCATAGTTTGCATTTGTGCACCATATAACATTCCCATAAGTATTGTTTCTACCACATCGTCAAAATGATGGCCAAGTGCAATTTTATTACATCCCATAGACCTTGCTTTTTTATATAAATGTCCTCTTCTCATTCTAGCACAAAGATAACAAGGATGATCATCTATTTTTTCTACGACATCAAATATATTGCTATTAAATACTGTTATAGGGATATTTAGTAATTTAGCATTGTCTATTATTTTTTGCCTATTTATCTCATTATATCCTGGATCCATAACTATAAATACAAGTTCAAAATCCATTTTTCTATGTCTTTTTATTTCTTGCATACATTTTGCAAGTAACATAGAATCTTTTCCACCTGAAATACATACAGCTATTTTATCTCCATCTTTTATCATTTCAAATTCTTTTATACCTTGCACAAATTTTAACCATATGCTTTTTCTAAATTCAGATGTTATACTTTTTTCTATTTCCTTGTATCTTTCTTCGTTCTCTTCTTCCATCTTCTATTCTCCTAAATTTATTTTTTTATTATATCTTTTATTACTTCTCCAGCAATTATTAAACCAGCCACAGAAGGAACAAAAGAAATACTTCCTGGTACTTGTTTTTTATTTGTTCCTTCTATACATTCTCTTACTAACTCTTCATCTGGTTTTATTGGCTCTTCTTTTGAATATAACACTTTATATTTTTTTATTCCTTTTTCTTTTAATTGTTTTCTCATAACCTTTGCCAAAGGACATACACTTGTTTTACTTATATCCGTAATTTCAAATTTAGTTGGGTCAAGTTTATTCCCTGTTCCCATTGAAGCTATAATTGGAATATCTAACGCTTTAGCATCAAGTGCAAGTTCTATCTTTGCAGTTATTGTGTCTATTGCATCTACTATGTATGTAATAGAATTATCTAATATATTATCTTTATTATCTGGCATATAAAAAGTTTTATATGTATCCACTTTTGCATTAGGATTTATCTCTAGTATTCTTTCTTTCATTAAATCTACTTTATATTTTCCTACTGTACTATGAAGAGCATGCAATTGCCTATTTAAATTAGTAATGTCTACATCATCATTATCTACTAAAATAAAATTACCAACTCCAGCTCTTGCAAGTCCCTCTACAACAAAAGAACCAACGCCACCTATTCCAAATATAGCAACTTTTGAATTATGAAGTTTTTTTAGTCCCTCTTTTCCTATCAATAACTCAGTTCGTGAAAATTGATTTAACATTTATATTTCTCCCATTTCTTTATTTATTTCTTCTTCACAGCTTCTCATTGCAAGAATTGTTTTATCTATTAATTCATCAAGTTCCCAACCTAACATTTCTGCTCCATTTGATATAACTTCTCTTGAACAACCTGCAGCAAATTTCTTATCTTTAAACTTTTTCTTTACAGATTTTAATTCTAAATCCATAGTACTTTTAGATGGTCTCATTAATGTTACTGCACCAATAAGACCAGTAAGTTCGTCTGTTGCATAAAGAATTTTTTCCATTTGATGTTCTGGTTTTATATCTACAGTAAGACCATAGCCATGGCTTGCTGTTGCATGTATAATTTTATCATCAATATTATTTTCCTTCATTATTTCTTGTGATTTTATACAATGTTCATTTGGATATTTTTCAAAGTCCAAATCATGTAATAAACCAACTATTCCCCATAATTCTTTCTCTTCTTCATATCCTAATTCTTTTGCAAAATATTTCATTACACCTTCTACTGTTAAAGCATGTCTTAAATGAAAAGTATCCTCATTATATTTTCTTAATAAGTTCCATGCATCTTCTCTTGTTATATAATTCATTTTGTTCCCCCTAATTCATTTTCATTACTATATTTTAAGTCTTAAAGAATTTAGTACAACTGTTAAACTACTTATTGTCATTGCAAGAGATGCAAGCATTGGATTTAAAACAAAATCAAACTCTCTAAAAATTCCCATTGCAATTGGAATCATACAAATATTATATATAAATGCCCAAAATAAATTTTGTTTAATGTTTCTTATTGTTTTCTTACTTATATCCATAAGATCATTTATTCTATCTAAATTATCTATCATAAGTACAACATTACTACTATCCATAGCAATATCTGTTCCATTTGATACTGATACTCCAATGTCTGCTGTAACTAGACTTACACTATCATTTATTCCATCTCCACACATCATAACTAGTCCATTTTGCTTAAATTCCTTAATTTTTTCTGCTTTTTGCTTTGGTAATACACCTGATACAACATTAGTTATTCCAACTTTATCTGCAATAACTTTTGCTGTTTTTTCATTATCTCCAGTAAGCATTACAACTTCTATTCCCTTATTTTTAAATTTAGTTATAACATCTTTTACATTATCTTTTAATACATCCTTTACCCCAATAAGAGCAAGTACATTTTTCTCATCTGCAACAAACAATATACTATTTCCATCTGCTATTAATTTTTCTTCGTCATTAGTATTTTCTACTTGAATATTATTTTCAATAATTAGTTTCCTATTTCCAATAAAATATTTTTTATCATTATATATGGCTGTTATACCTAAGCCAGGTATAGCGCTAAATTCAGATACATTTTCCATTGGTATATTATTTTTAGTTGCATAATTTACTATTGCTCTTGCTATTGGATGCTCAGATAATTTTTCAAGGCTGGCTGTAATTTTAATTATTTCTTCATCTTTTAATTTACTATAATTATATATTTTTGAAAGTGTTAACTCTCCTTTTGTTATAGTTCCTGTCTTATCCATTACAATAGTTTTTACTTTATGTGCATTTTCTAATGTTTCACTAGTCTTTACTAATATTCCTTTTTTACTACATATTCCTGATGATATTACTATAGCTAGTGGTGTTGCAAGACCTAAGCTGCAAGGACATGCAACAACTAGAACACTTACAAACACATTAATAGCCACTGAAAAGTCTCTAGCAAAAGCTAGCCATAAAATAAAACTTAGTATAGCTATTATAATTACAACTGGTACAAATATACCACTAATTTTATCTGCTACTTTTGATATTGGAGCTTTTGTATTTGTAGCTTCTGCAACAAGTCTTACTATTTCTGATACTGTAGATTCCTTACCAATTTTTTCTGCCTTATACTTTATTGTTCCATCATAATTTACACTTCCAGCAATAACTTTAGAACCTTTTTCTCTTTTTACTGGTACACTTTCACCTGTAATAAAAGACTCGTTAATGTGAGTTTTACCTTGAATTATAGTTCCATCTACTGCTATTTTCTCACCAGGTTTACAAATTACAATATCTCCTTTTTCTATTTCATCAAGAGTAACTGTTTTTTCTTTTCCATCTTTTTCTATTAAAGCTGAATTTGGTGTAATAGTCATTAATTCTTGAAGTGCTTCTTTAGTCTTATCCTTATTTTTTCCCTCAATAAATTTACCTATTTTAATAAAAAATATTACTATAGCTGCTGATTCATAATATAAATTTTCAGCATACGAATTATTTCCTTTTAATATTTGGAAAGTTCCATACAAACTATATATAAAACTAGCCACTACTCCAATTGCAACTAATGTATCCATATTTGGAGTTTTATGTATTAAATTTTTATATCCATTTCTTAACAAATCTCTTCCTTCAAACATTACTATCATAGTAAGTATACAAAGTGATACTGCATAATTTATTGGATATGTCATCATGTTTAAAAATGGAATTATTGGTAATCCTACCATATGTCCCATAGATATATATAATATTAATAATGAAATGATTGTTATTAATATTAATTTATATTTTTCTTTTGATTTCTTTTTTTCTTCTTTTTCTAGTTTGTCTATACCTAAGCTTTCAAAGCCAGCTTTAGATATAAATTTTTCAACATCTTCAAGTGAAATTTTTTGATCATCATATTCAACAGATGCATTATTCATAATCAAATTAACAGATGCAACATTTATCCCATCCTGTTTATTTAAATATTTTTCCAAACCTGTAGAACATGCACTACAAGTCATTCCACCTATCTTTAATAATACTTTTTTCAATTTTACTACTCCTTAATCTCAAAACCTGCATCAAATATAGCTTCTTTTATTTCTACAATTCTAATTTTTTCATTATCAAATTCTATTGAAGCTCTTTTTTCATCAAAGCTTACACTTGCTTTTACTCCTTCTAAATTATTTAACACTTTTTCAAGTCTAGTTGAGCATCCTGTACAATGCATTCCTTCAATCTTAAATTCTACTTTTTCCATAAAAAAATCCTCCTTATCTTAATCTTTTGAATAATTCCATAACTTCATTTATTATTTCATCATTTCCGCCTTTTAATTCACGATTTACACATTTTTTTATATGACTTTCAAGTATAGTATTTTCTAAACTTTCTATTGCTTTATTTACCGCGCAAAGTTGAGTTAAAACATCATCACAATACCTATCATCACATATCATTTGTTTTATTCCCCTTATCTGGCCTTCAATAATGTTTAATCTTTTAGTTATGGTTTTCTTTTCATCTTCTGTTCTATATGTATATTTTTCACACATATCACATTTACTACATTTATCTTTATTCATTGATTTTACCTCGAAACAATTATATACCCCTAAGGGGTATTTGTCAATAAAAAAGAGATTAATATTTAACATACTAATCTCTCTTAAATTACTTTATAATACTAATATTCATAATCATATTCATATTCTTCTAGTTTCTTTTGTAATTGTCTTATTTTTTCTTTTTGATTTTCAATTGTATAATTTAAATCTGTAATTTCATCATCCTTTTCATATATTTCTTCTTTTAATGTATTTAATTCTTTTTCATACGATTCTTGAGTTTCTCTTCTAGTCTTTTTATTCTCATTTAATTTTTGAATATTTTCTTTTGTTGTATAAACTTTAACTTTAAAATAATTATAATCTCTTATAGTTTTATTATTTATATCATCAATATTTTCTCTTAGACATTTAAAAAATGTAGATGAGTTTGAACTATAACTTATATATATTTTATTGTTTATTTGAGTTTGAATATATGATTCAAAGCAATCATAATATTCAATTTCAATTCTTATATCTTTATTATCACTTTCAATATATTCAGTATCAGCCCAAGATTCAACAATAAGTCCATCTGTTAACTCATAATTATATGTTTCTTTTACTATGGCTTCTTTTTTAATCTCATCAACATAATTAAAGTTAGTAATTCCTACAAAAATCATTCCTATTCCAAGACCTACTGCAAGAATAGATGACAAAATTACGATACCAATTCTTGTTTTTGCTATTTTTTTATTGATTATAAAATCAAATACAAGTTCAAGTAAAACTATGTTTGCAACAATAGCAGCAACAATACATAAAAATGCACCAACAAAAACAAAACCAGTTTTAACAAATAAGAAACTACATATTAAACATGCACAAAGCATCACTAAAGAAAATATAAATCCTAAAGCAAAAAATCCGACAATACATTTTACTCCAACTACTACCATTTTAAATATAGCATTTAAAAACTTAGATTCACTATGAGCAGGATCTCTTATTATTATTTTTTCCTTTTTATTTTCTATAAATACTTTCTTATTTTCTGTATTATCTTCAACTAATTCTTTTCTAGTATCTTTATTTGTATCCTTTTCATCTTTAGAATCAACAATCTCATAATAGTCTAAATATCTAATTTTAAATATATGAAGTAAGATAACTATACCTATAATCCAAGCAAAAATTAAGTATATTGATGATGCTATATTTTCAATTATATAATATCCCTTTTTAGGTAACCATCCAAATATTCCTGAAAATATTGTACCACCTATTGCTCCTATTATAGACATAATAATACAAATAATTATACCTAAAACAATTTGCTCAAAAATACATTTTATTTTTTGCCCAAATTTCATACTTTCAAACATTCTTAAAGTTTTTGTAATGTATCCAAAAAAATCATCTATATATTTATTAAAGTTTATTTTAGATTGTTTATTTTCATATACCTCTTTTACATTTTCATTCATTAGTTCATCAATATTATAATTAAAAAGTTTACAAATTAATAATACTTTATCCATTTCTGGATAACTTTGTCCTGATTCCCATTTTGAAACAGCTTGTCTTGATACTCCTAATTTTTCTGCTAATTGTTCTTGTGATAAATTATTGTCTTTTCTAATTCTTTTTAAATTATCTGATAATTTCATATTTTTTCCTCCTTTACAACAAAATTATACTAATTCTATCGGTTGCATTCCACCAATTTTTAGTTGTTTTTTGTAAATTTCGAGTTGCATCACATGAATTATACCACTTTTTATGGTAGATTTAAAGGTTAGAACATTGTTCTAACCTAATTTAATATAAATTATAACTTTATACATTTTCTTTTAACTTTAATACAGTCACATTTTCTATATGTTCACTATTAGGAAATAAATCTACTGGTGTAATATCTCCTATTTCATAATATGTACTTAATAGTTTTAAATCTCTTGCAAATGTTGCTGGTGAGCAACTAACATATCCTATTTTTTTTGGTCTAAATTTAATAATATATTCTATACTATCTAAGTCTAATCCTTTTCTAGGTGGATCAACAACAATTACATCTGGCTTGATATTTCTTTTTTCATATTCAACTATTTTTGATTCAACACTTCCAGCAATATATTCAGCATTTTTAATTTCATTTAATTCTAAATTCATATTAGCCATTTTAACTGCTTGTTCTTCTATTTCAATTCCATATACTTGTTTTACTGAATCACTTAAAAATATACCTATTGAACCAACACCACTATATAGGTCAAAAAGTATTTCATTTCCTATTAGCTCTAATTTTTCCTTTAAAGTATTATATAGTACTTCTGCTTGAATTGTATTCACTTGAAAGAATGATTTTGAGCTAATATAATATTTATATTTTCCAATATAATCTGTTATATATCCATTACCATATACAATCTTTTCTTTTTTTCCTAATATTTCATTTGTTTTAGAAGTATTTAAATTCAATATTATAGTTTTTATATTTTCATCTTCTTTTAAAATATTTACAATTTCTTCTATTCTAACATCATCAAATATATTTTCTTTATTTATAACAATGACAACCATCATCTCTGCTGTATGATATCCACGACGTATAAGTATATGTCTAATATCTCCAGTATTATCTTGTTCATTATATCCTGTAAAACCTTTAAGAAGTAATAATTTGAATATTTCTTTAGATAATCTATCAATATCTTGATTTTGAATAAAACATTCTTCATTTTCTATAACATCATGACTTCTTTTAGCATAAAATCCAATTTTATTTTCTCCTTCTATTGTTCTTCTAACTGGATATTGTGCTTTATTTCTATAATTAAGTGGTATTCCCATTCCTATAACATCATTTAAATTCTTATATTCTACCTTTTGTTTAGCTAATGTATTTTTTACTAATTCTTTTTTTATTTTTAATTGTCTACCATAGCTTATATGTTGTCCCGAACATCCACCACATCTTTTATATACTCCGCAAAAAGGCTCTTCTCTATCATCACTTTTACTTATTATCTCTTCTATCCTTCCAATACAAAAAGAATTATTCTCTTTAATTATTTTTGTACGAACTTTCTCTCCTTTAATTGCACCTGGTATAAATACTACTTTATTTTCACATTTAGCAATTCCTTCTAAGTTTATTCCATTATCTATGATTTCTAGTTCCATTTCATCATTTTTTTTCAAAACTATTCCACCTTTTTTCATCTATTTGAAATTATATCATAACATAATAACTATATTCAATAACTATTATTATATCTTTTTATTAAATTTTATTTTTTATATTGTAACAAAAATAATTATTAGGAATATAGTATATTAAGTTGATTAAAAGTCAACAAACAAAGGAGTGAAATGTATGTGCATAAATAGTAGTGATAATCTTGTATGGCTAATAGTTTTAGTTTTAATACTTATCCTTCTCTATTTCATATGTAATGATAGGAATTCATCTACACCATTAAACTTCGACTCTTTTTTTGAAATTAGTTAGAAGTTTATATATAACAAAGAGAGGTGAATAAGATGATGGATGAAAGATGCGGATGTGGCAACTGTGGATGCGGAAACGGATGTGGATGCGGATGTAACTGTGGTTGTGGATCAAACGGATTATTCGGTGGTGGAAACTGCTGTTGTATCTGGATCGTACTTATAATAATCGTTCTATGTTGCTGTTGTTGCTAATTGCACATAATACATAAAGGTGGAAGAAAATCTTCCACCTTTTTTCTTATTTATAATAAAATTATTTTTCTATTACTTCTTTTTTCTTATTCAAAACTAATGCTACTGTCATTACTCCAATTCCAGACATTGCAAATATTGCAATTCCAATTCCACCTGTTAGAGGTAAATTAATACCTTTAGCATTTTTTATTTGTACTGCTGTATTATGTGTTGTCTTTCCTACTTTTACTTCTACTGGATTTTTTAGTAAATTATATGATTTTTCTGTTTCTACTCCATCTACTACTTCTTTATATTTTGGAGCTTCTGTTTCAACTAACCAGTATGATACATCATCTCCATTATCTGCATATGCTAGTCCCTTTATTTCTGCTAGACCATTTGTATCTGTAGTAACTTCTATATCTGTATCATTTTCATCTGTTACAAATATTCCTGCTTTTGCATTTGCTTCAGTTGTTGCAACTTTAAATTTTGCTCCAGGAAGTTTTACTGTTTCATCTAATTTATCTGTTTTTTCTATTTTTACTGCACCAGTATGTACTTCTGCACTATCTGATATTGTTTTGGTACTTAATTCTTTATCATCATAATTAACATTTGTATAAGTTAAACTTGCAGTATTTATATTACCTTCTCCACCTAATATGAATTTTTCTTCATTTAATTTTGCATTATATGTTATTATTATACTATCATATTTAGGAATACCATCAAATATATTATTACATAATTCATTCCTATTAAATGTGATTTTCAAATCTTCTTCAGATAAAGTATATGCGTTTTCAGGTATAGTTTCAAAACCTTCACTAGTAGCTCCTTGTATAGTTAAACTACTTTTATCTAAAATTAATCCTTCAGATAATGTATCTTGAACTATAAAAGTTTTTAATCCCTTAATCATTAATGGTACATCTACTGTTATATTAAAAGTAATTGTATCTTTTAGATTTGCTCCTATGCTATCTACTAATTCTCCATTACTATTGATAACCTTTTTACTTATGTTTGGCTTTTCATTTTTTAGTGTCATGCTTGTTAAGTTTTCACTTTCACTTACAGAAACAAGAAATCTTGATCCACCAGTGTTTCCAGTTCCCATCAAATATCCATCAGTATAATTAGTTCTTACAATACCATTTCTATCAACATATAAATCTATTCTTTCTCCAAACATGCCACTATTTACAATATACTCATCATTTGGGTTATATTTTTCAATTATTTCATATCCTAACCAATATTTTTCATCCCCATCTGTTCCTTCTTTATATGTTAAATTGTTTATTCTTATTTTTCCATTTTCATCTGTTGTTAAAGTTGATTTTGTAGAAGCATTTACATAAGAAAAAGTAGTGTCTGTATCAACTGTTCCATCACTTTTTACTTTAAATAATAAAACTTCTAGTTCAAATTCTACACCTTCCATAGGATTTCCTAACATATCTGTTTTTGTTAGCTCAAAATTACCATATACTGTTTTCACCTTAGGTTCAACTACAATATCGTAATCTACTCCTGTTCCTTGAGCATTTGTCATTGGTATATCTACTAAGAAATTTTCATATTCAACAAGTGTATGTTCATTCCAAGTATTTATATCTGTTAAAGGAACATTTATATTATCATTTGAAATAAATGCAAAATATCTTCCCTCTTCTAAATTATTAAATACTATTTGTCCATTTTCATCTGTTGTTGCTCTATAATTATATGCAACAAGATTTTTTTCTTCATCTTCTAAAGTTGCGTCATTGTCTACTTTTCTTAATCTATATTCTACCCCTTTAATTGGAGTATTTGTTGCTTCACCATTTGGTTGCTCATGACAAATGATTGTAATTGAACCTGTTGTTGGCTCTGCAGCATTAATTTTTAGTGCAAATGTTGTCATTGTAATCATTATTAATGCAACAAATAATACACTATATTTTTTTAATTTGTTTTTCATATACCCTCCTTAATTATCTTATAATTATATGTTACAGGAAATTACATATTTTAGCAATTAAATATGAAAAAAGTGAGTTAGTTTAAACCAAATAATTACAATTATATTACAAAAAAATAAGACAGAATATCTGCCTTATTTTAATATTTTTCTTAAAAATTCTCCTGTGTAACTCTCTTCAACTTTAGCAATTTGTTCAGGAGTACCAGTTGCTACTATTGTACCACCTTGATCTCCACCTTCTGGTCCTAAATCAATAATATAATCTGCAACTTTTATTACATCTAAATTATGCTCGATGACTATAACAGTGTCTCCATTATCAACAATTCTTTGTAATATTTCAATTAATTTATGTACATCTGCCATATGAAGACCAGTAGTAGGTTCGTCTAAAATATACATTGTTTTTCCTGTAGATCTTCTTGAAAGTTCTGTTGCAAGTTTTATTCTTTGAGCCTCACCACCAGAAAGAGTTGTAGATGGTTGACCTATTTTTATATATCCAAGTCCTACATCCATTAAAGTTTGTAATTTATTTTTAATTGTTGGTATATTTTTAAAGAACTCAATTCCTTCTTCAACAGTCATATCTAAAACATCACTTATGCTTTTTCCTTTATATTTTACCTCTAAAGTCTCTCTTGAATATCTCTTACCTTTACATACTTCACATGGTACATAAACATCTGGTAAGAAATTCATTTCAATTTTAATTATACCATCTCCAGAACATGCTTCACATCTTCCACCAGGTATATTAAAACTAAATCTTCCTTTAGCATATCCTCTAAGTTTTGCCTCATTTGTTGTTGCAAATAAATCTCTAATTGCATCAAACATACCAGTATATGTTGCAGGATTTGAACGAGGTGTTCTTCCTATTGGAGATTGATCTATATTTATTACTTTATCAAAATATTTTAAGCCTTTTATTTTGTCACATTTTCCAGGTCTAGTATATGCTCTATTTAAATCTCTTTCCATAGTTTTACATATTATACTATTTACTAGTGTAGATTTTCCCGAACCTGATACACCTGTAACACAATTAAATACTCCAACTGGTATTTTAACATCTATATCTTTTAAATTATTTTCTTTTGCACCTTTTACCTCAAGATAACCAACTTGTGTTTTCCTTCTTGTTTTTGGTACAGGAATTTTTAATTTTCCACTTAAATATTTACCAGTTATTGATTCTTCACAATTTAATATTTCTTGTGGAATTCCTGAAAATACTACATTACCTCCATGAACCCCAGCACCTGGTCCAATATCTACTATATAGTCAGATTCTCTCATAGTATCTTCATCATGCTCAACAACAATTAATGTATTTCCTAAATCTCTCATCTTTTTTAAAGAATTAAGTAACTTTTCATTGTCTTTTTGATGAAGACCAATACTTGGTTCATCTAAAATATATAATACTCCTGTAAGCCCTGAACCAATTTGGGTAGCAAGTCTAATTCTTTGAGACTCTCCTCCTGATAATGTCCCAGAACTTCTAGAAAGTGTTAAATAGCTAAGTCCAACATCAATTAAAAATTGTAGTCGATAATTTAGTTCTTTAACTATTTGCTCTGCAATAGTTCTATCTTTTTGACTCATTTTTTCATATTCTCTATTTATATATGATTTAATATCTACTATATTTTTATTGCATAACTCATGAATATTTAACTTTCCTATTGTAACAGCAAGACTTTCTTTTTTAAGTCTTGCTCCATCACAATAGTTACAATGTGAACTAGACATGAATCCTTCATAAAAAGTTTTCATACCTTGTGATTTTGTCTCATTAAATCTTCTTTGTAATGTATTTACTACACCCTCAAATTCATCTTCAAAATCTCTTTGAAGATTTTTACCAGTATGTGAAAATTTAATTTTTTCTCCTTTACTTCCATATAATAATACTTCCATAAAACTATCTGGTAAATCTTTTAATTTAGTAGCAGGATTTATATTATAATGTGTGCACAAGCCTTCCAAATACATTCTACTTATTCCATCAACTATACTTCCAGCACCAGTCCATCCTTTAATACATCCATAATCTGTAAGTTTCTTTTCTTTGTCTGGCATAATTTTATCTGGATCAATTTTTAAAATTTCACCAAGTCCTGTACAATATGGACATGCACCAAATGGACTATTAAAAGAAAACATTCTTGGAGTTAATTCTTCTAAACTAATACCACAATCTACACATGCATAATTTTGTGAGAAGATTTGCTCTGTTCCTGTATTTAAGTTACTAATTATTACTAAGTTTTCTGCATACTTTAAAGCAAGTTCAACAGAATCTGCAAGTCTTTTTCTTATATCTTCTCTTACTACCAATCTATCTACAATTACTTCTATATTATGTTTCTTTTGCTTATCTAACTCTGGTATTTCTTCAGATAAGTCATAAGTTTCTCCATCTATTCTTGCACGAATATATCCATCTTTTAATACTCTTTCAAGTACTTTTACATGTTCTCCTTTTCTGCCACGAATAACAGGAGTCATAACTAATATTTTTGTACCTTCTTCGTATCCAAGAATTTGATCTACAATTTCATCTACACTTTGTTTTCTTATTCTTTTACCACAATTAGGACAATGTGGAACACCTACTCTTGCATATAGTAATCTTAAATAATCATAAATCTCTGTTACAGTTCCAACTGTAGAACGAGGATTTTTTGATGTTGTTTTTTGATCTATAGAAATCGCAGGAGATAAGCCTTCTATATATTCTACATTAGGTTTTTCCATTATTCCTAAGAATTGTCTTGCATAAGAAGATAATGATTCAACATATCTTCTTTGTCCTTCTGCATATATAGTATCAAATGCAAGTGATGATTTTCCAGATCCAGATAATCCTGTAAAAACAACTAGTTTATCTCTTGGAATTTCTAAATCTACATTCTTTAAGTTATTTTCTTTTGCTCCTTTTATTATTAATTTATCATTCATATTTTCACCTTCAAAATTAAAAATATTATATCATACCTTTATTTCATTTGCAATATTTTCAAGAACAAATGTGCGTTTTATATAAAAATACACTTATATTTAAATATAAGTGTATTTTATATTTCTATTTTATTCTCTTTATTATTGTACGCATAATGCTACCATCTATAAAAGAATTTTTTACTTCAAATTTATCTTCTGGCAAAAATTCTTCTATAAAAGTTACAGATGGTACATAATGCCATTTTCCTCCAACTTTTAACGAATTTAGTATCTTCATATATGTTTGAGCGTATTCAATACATTCCTCATCATTTTGTTCTTCTGTATTAACTTCATTAAAATATTTAGTAAATGTTAAATTAGATGTTATTAAATCATATGTATTTTCTGAATATTCCATTTGTAACCAATCTTCTTGCTCAAGTATATCTGTATCACTACATTCCATATCTATTCCATATGCATCCATTCCTTTTGCTGCTAAATACTTTACTAGTCTTCCTTCTTTTCCACATCCAATATCTAATGACTTACCTTTTAAATCCTTTTCATCTACATCTAATATATCTAGTATAAACTCTGGTGTATACCCTGTATTTTCACTTGCTTGTTCCTCTTTTTTAGAAGTAAAATCGTTAATAAAATTTCTAACTTCTGTAAAATGTTCAAGCGCTACTCTTTCATAATCTTTATTAAAATCTGAAATATTTTCAATTAATTTATGATAAATCTCTAAGATTTTGCTACAATCTTCTTTTGTAATTTTTTTACTCTCTGTTCCTTTTACTAGATTTGAAAGAAAACTTTTAGAAAGTTGTTCCATTACTTTATTATATTTATCTGTATTCATTTCATTTATTATCTTTTCGCGATAATCATTTTCAAATGATTCTTTATATTCTGTGTTTTTCTTATTTAATATAAGATTTTCAAAGCTTTTTCCTTCAAAAGCTGTTAATATATATGTATATAATTCTTCTATATTCATTTTATCCTCCAATAAACATTAGTATTATACCACAAATTATGTAAATTTACTATATTATTTATCTAAATGTGGTGTTAAATTTTCATATTCAAACCACATTTTATCTTCATCTACTATAAGTTTTGAAATAGATGTTTTTGTAATTTTCATTGATTTTTTCTTGTTTGACCATTCAATACCATTTACTATATGTCTAACTATAGATATAACCCCACCATGAGTCACTATAACTAAGTCTTTTTCATTTTTATTTTCTTTTATAATATCAAAAAAATCTTTTTTTATTCTTTCATAAAATTCTCTTGGGCTTTCACCTTCTGGAAATCTTTCATCATATTCTAAATCTCCAAAATGTGCATGCTCATAATTTTTTTCAGCATCTTCATTTAACATTCCTGCAAATATACCATTATTATTTTCTCTTAATCTAGAATCTATAATCATTGGTACGTTATATTTATTATTTATAATTTCAGCTGTCATTTTTGCTCTTTTTAAATCACTACATATTATTTTATCTATTTTAATATTTTCAAACATATAATTTGCTAGTCTTTTACATTTCTCTATTCCAATATCAATAAGTGGTAAATCTGTCCATCCACCTCTGTATCTATCATCATCATCTCCATGTCTTATAATATAAATATTCATATCCTATCTCCTTTTTATATCCTATATTTTAACATATAATACTAGAAAAAGTAAGAGGTTATATCCCCTTACTTTCTCTTATTTCATTTATTAAATTATTTGCTTGTTCTTCTGATATATAATTATTTTCAAGCATTGCCTTTATAACTATTATCTGTCTTTGATATGTATACTTTGACTTATTACTTAATTGATAGATACTTGGTGCATTTGGAAGTCCTGCAAGTAAAGTTGAATCATTTAAAGATAATTCACTTGGTTCTTTCTCTAAATATCCATTAGCAGCCTCTTTAATTCCATAATATCCATCACCAAAGTATATAATATTTAAATATAATTCTAGTATTTCATCTTTAGAATAGTTTTCCTCTAAATCTAAAACCACAAAAACTTCTGCAACTTTTCTTGTTAATTTTTTCTTTTGTTCAAAATACATATTTTTTGCAAGTTGCTGTGTAATTGTACTACCACCACCAATTATTTTCTTATTTTGTAAATTGTTTAAAAAAGCTCTTCCAATCGCATAGACATCTATTCCAAAATGTTCATTAAATCTCTTATCTTCAATTGCAATTACTGCATTTTTATAATCTTTTGATATATCATCTATTTTAATATAATTTAAATCACTTTGAATTTCATCTATTTTTTCTTCTATACTAATATTTTCTATAGCTGATTTATATAGTTTATATCCATCAGAAATGAAATAACCTATAATAAAAATAATAACTAGTAATAGTAAAATAATTACTCCTTTTATTCCTTTAAACAATGATTTCATAATAATCACCGCCTCATATTAATTATATATCATAAACTAATATTTAACAAGTTTTATTATTCCTTATTTGTATTCCATCAGTATTTAAATAATAATCATGTTTAGCTATTATATCTGCTATACTTGTTTTTATATCTACTATATTATAACAATTTATAACTAAAATATCTGATTGAATAAAACACATATAACTATTTACTTTTGAAATAAAAGACTCACTTCCATTTACCACAAGTACTATATTTTCATTTTGATAATCATTTACTATTTCTTCGTTTAACCACTCCATATATATTATTTGTTTATTAATATTTTTAAAATACTTATTTACTATCTTTTTTAACTTTTCCTTCTCACTTTTTTCATTTATATATATAACTTTAGCTTTCTCATACTCTTTTGAAATAAAATTATTTGCTACAATACAAGAATGAGTATAGTTTGCCACAAACGTACACACCTTTATATTTTTCATAATAACACACCTCTGCTATTATTTTAAATTAAATAAAATGAAAATTTTGTTCTATTATACATAGTGACATTTTTAGAATTTTTTCTCATGTTATTATTTTATTTTTTTGCACATCATATTAATGGTGATAAACTTGAAAAAAATTATATTAAAATTAAAAGAAAACTTTATAAATAATAAAAAATATATAAAAAAATACTTTACTATATCAATATATGTATTTATTATATTCTCATCTATGTTACCAAACAAAGATAACACATGTAATTTAAAAGAACTAAGTTCTATTATTCCTGGAATAAACAAAACATATAACAAAGACTATAAAAACGATTTAAAAAACACTACATACTCTTTTAAATTGTTTGAAATACTACAAAATATTATATAATTGTATATTAACAATTTTTTGACACAAAATATTAATGACAATATTAATTTGTCAGGAGGTATTTATGAAAACTTTTTATAACATATTGCTAACCCTAGTTATTATAGGTGCCCTAAACTGGGGAATACTAGGTTTATTCAAAGTAGACATTATAGGTTCTATCTTTGGTGGAATGACTAGTATGATAAGTAGAATTATCTTCGTTTTAGTTGGATTATGTGGAATTGGAGCAATTGCTCTATATAAACCAATTAATGACGGAGAAATGAGTCATTCCTAAATGCCTATAAAAAAACATCTAGAATTATATCTCTAGATGTTTTTATTTTTATATTGTTCATATAAAACAATTGATGTTGCAACTCCAACATTTAACGATTCTATCTTATCTGACATTGGTATTTTTACTAATATATCTGATAAACTCATTACTTCTTTTGATACACCATTTGCTTCATTCCCCATAACAAATGCATATTTATTATTCATATCTATTTCATTTAATGTATTGCTTGTCTCTAAACTTGTTGTAACTATTTTATATTCATATTCTTTTAATTTTTTTATAATGTTTATATTATTTAAATAAATTACTTTAGTATTTAAAATTCCACCCATTGTTGATCTTAAAGCTTTAGGAGAATAAACATCTGCTGTACCTTGAGTACATAAAACTATTCCCACATCAAAAGCATTACAACTTCTAATTATTGTTCCTATATTTCCTAAATCTTGAACTTTATCCAAAATCAATATGTTGTTTTTGTATTTTTTCAATTCATCTTCTAAATCATACTCTGGTATTTTTAAAACTACTAATATACCTTGTGGTGTAACTGTATCTGTTACATATTTAAATATATTTTCTTCAAATTCTATTACTTTAGTATTTGCTAAACTTTCTATTCTTTTTAAAGTATCTTGTCCACCATTTGATGTAAGTAATATAGATTTAGAATAAGCGATAAACATAATGTCTACCGCTTCTTCTTTGTCTAATATTTCATTTACAACTTTTATACCTTCTAAATAAAAAGCATTATTTTTCATTCTAAATTTCTTTTCATTTAAACCTCTAACAAATTTTACATTGTTGTTAGATTTGCTGCAAATCATTTCCATATTATTCTCCTATTCTACTGTTGTAGAACCATTTGTATTTGTTGTATCAGTATTATTTTCTTCTGTATATGCGTTTGCGTCTATTGATTTAACAAATTTTTTGAATTTTTCTTCATCATATTTGAAGTTTTTATCTTCAACTATTGTATTAAATAATGTATTTGCATATTCTTGTCTTTCTGTTTCACTCTTTATTCTTCCATTTTCATTTATAGCATTTAATTTTATAATGTGATATCCATATGCTGTTTCAACTAATTGTGGATATACTTCTCCTGCTTTCATAGTTTTTACTGCATCAGCAAATTCAGTAACAGTATATCCATCCATATACATTACATATTTTCCACCATCAACTGCAGTTGCTGTATCATCTGAATTATCTTTTGCAAGTGTTGCAAAATCTTCTCCAGCTTTAGCTTTTGAAAGAACTTCTTCAGCCTTTTTCTTTAATTCAGCTTTTTCATCATCTGTCATAGTTGCTCCTGTTGATGAATTTGTAAATGAGAATAAGATGTGTGATGTATCATATTCATTCATATTAATTTCTTCACCATCTTTATATTTAGATTTAATATATTCAGATACTGTTTCATCAGATGCATCTGTAGCTAATTTTTCAATGTATGCTTGAATGATGTAATCATTATAATATATTTGTTTTAACGTATCTATACTAAATGAATAATTATTTTTGAAGTATGTTATATAATCTTCGTTTTTAAATATTTCATCTACTTCTGCTTTATCTTCATCAGATAATTTAACTCCTGCTGCTTTTGCATCTGTTAAAATCATTTTATCTTGTGCAGCTTTATTTAATATTTCAACTGGTATTGAATCAGAATCATATCCATAAGATGTTAAATATGAAGCAAACATTTCATAATATACTTGATACTCTTTTTTAGTTACCTTTCCACCATCAAAAGTAGCAATTGCTGCATTATCTTTTAATACAACAGCTCCAACTATTGCAGCTACTATGATTAATAAAACGGCAAGTATTGCGATAATAACGCCATTTTCATTTCCAGCTTTTAAATTTCTTTTTTTAATGTCCATATTTTTACCCCTTTTCTTTTATAGTATTTTCTAATTTTTTAATCTCTAACTGTACACGGATAAGTATATCATTATTAAAATCATTTGTCAATGCGATTTTTAAATTCATAGGTTCAAATTTGATAAGCCTATCTGTGGCTAAAATTCTAGTTATTCCAAGCTTCCTTGCTTTATTTCTTATTTCAACAATTTTAATTAAGTTTTCTGTTTCTTTTGGAATATCTCCAAATCTATCTAATAGTTCATCTACAACTTCCATAGATTCTTCTTCTGTTTTTATATCTGATATTTTTTGATACATATCAATTTTTTGAAATGGATCTTTAATATACATATCACTAATATATGCTGAAACATTAATATCCATTTTAACTTCTTTTAAAATGTCTTCTTTTACTGATGTATCTTTTCCTTCTTTTTCTTCTCTTATTGCTTTTTCAAGTAATGCTAAGTACAATTCATATCCAACTTTAGCCATATGTCCATGTTGTTCTTTTCCAAGTAAGTTTCCAGCACCTCTTATCTCTAAATCCCTTAAAGCAATTTTAAAACCACTACCAAATTCAGTAAAGTCTTTTATTGCTTTAAGTCTTTTTTGAGATACTTCTGAAAGAGATTTATTTGATTCATATGTTAAATATGCATATGCAAGTCTATTAGATCTACCAACTCTTCCCCTTATTTGATAAAGTTGAGCAAGACCTAATGTATCCGAATCTTCTACTATTAATGTATTAGCATTTGCAACATCTATTCCAGATTCAAGTATTGTTGTACATACTATAACATCTATTTCATGAGTCATAAATTGTAGCATTACATCTTCTACCATATCTGGTGGCATCTGACCATGTGCTACTCCAATTCTTGCCTCTGGCACTAAATTTCTTATTCTTGCAACGATTTCATCAAGTTTACTTACTCTATTATTTAAATATATTATTTGACCATCTCTAGACAATTCTTTCTCAATTGCCTCTTTAACTACATCTTCATTAAACTCTAGTACATATGTATGTACAGGCAGTCTTTCCATAGGTGGTTCACTTAAAGTACTCATACCTCTTATTCCTATCATTGACATGTGTAATGTTCTTGGAATTGGTGTTGCAGTCATTGATAGTACGTCTACGGTTTCTTTTAATACTTTTATCTCCTCTTTATCTTTTACACCAAATCTATGCTCTTCATCTATTATTAATAGTCCTAAGTCTTTAAAAAATACGTCTTTTGACAATATTCTGTGTGTTCCAACAATAATATCTATTTTTCCATCTACTAAGTCTTTTAATATTTGTGTTTGCTCTTTTTTAGTTTTAAACCTACTTAAAAACTCAACCCTTACTCCAAAATCCTTCATTCTTTTTTCAAAGGTTCTATACTGTTGCAAAGATAAAACTGTTGTTGGTACAAGATATGCAACTTGTTTATTGCTCATTACTGCTTTAAATGCTGCACGAAGTGCAAGTTCTGTTTTTCCATAACCAACATCCCCACATAAAAGTCTATCCATTGGCTTGTCTGATTCCATATCTTCTTTTATTTCTTCTATAGAAGTTTTCTGGTCTCTTGTTAGCTCATATTCAAAAGAATCTTCAAATTCTTTTTGCCATGGAGTATCTTTTTCATATGCAAATCCTGTCATCTTTTCTCTTTTTGCATAAAGTAACATGAGTTCTTTTGCAATTTCTTTTACATGAGTTTTAACTTTAGTTTTTGTTTTTTCCCATTCTTTACTTCCTAATGTATTTATTTTTGGTTTTGCACCATCATCACAAACGTATTTTCCAACACAGTCTAGTTGCGCAATTGGAACATAAAGCATTCCTCTATCTGCATACTCAATTTTTATATAATCTTTTTGTACATCTTGTACTTTGATTGTTTCAACACCACGATAAATACCAATACCATGATTTTCATGAACGACATAGTCTCCTTCTTGAAGATCTGCATAAGTGTTTATTTTTTGTCCAGTACTTGTCTTTTTTATCTTTTTACTTGTGGTAGAAATTCCACTTACTGGTTCTGCAATAACTAAAATTTCAAATTCATCTGAATAAAAACCACCTGACAATATTCCTTTATTTATATATACTTTTCCTGTATCTAATTCATCTATTCCAAAAATATTGTTTACTTCTTCTACTCTTATATGGTTATCTTGTAAATAATTTTTCACTTGATTATATCTTGTTTCAGTTGGGAATACAAGAAGAATAGCTTTGTCTTTTGAACGCTCTATATCTAAATTTAGAACTTCAAGAGATGATTTATAAAAATTAGCTTCTTTAACACTAAAGTTATATACAAGTCTATTTCTTTGAACAACTTTATCTATATTTATTCTCTCTAGATAAATACTAAACATATTATTTTCAAGTCTAGTTTCAATCTCTTCAAAAGATAAATATGTATTTACAAATGGCATATATATATGCTCTCTTTGCGCTAATACTTTAATTGTTTCTGTATTTTCATATATTAAATTATTTGCTTTATCTTTACATTTTGATGGTTCATCTAAAAAGATATTATATTCATTTAAATAATCTAATAAATTTTCTGGTCTTTTTACAAGAATATTAAAATATTTATCTATCAAATTATCTAAAGAATTATTTTTTATTTTTTCAATATCTTCTTCAATATTTCCTTTTAATTCTTCTGAAATATTTTCATTCTCTTTAATAAAATTTTTAAGTTCGCTTATTACAGCTTCAACTTTTTCTTCTGTAACATAGTTTTCAGAAACTTGTGACATATCTATTTTTTTGACGGTATCAATACTTCTTTGAGTTATTTGATCAAAAGTTCTTATACTATCTACTTCATCTCCAAAAAATTCGATTCTAAATGGAAAGTCATTATTTATACAAAATACATCAATTATTCCACCACGTACTGCAAATTGGCCTTTTCCTTCAACATTTTCAGTTCTTTCAAAACCAAATTTAACTAGTTTTTCAATAACTTCATTAATTGTTATATTGTCTCCTGCTTTTATACAAAATTCCTCACCTTTATATCTTGCATTTGGAAACATTTTAACAAGAAGTGCATCAATTGTTGTTACAATAATATTTCTTTTTCCACTTAATATTTTTTCTATAGCATACATTCTTTGATTTGCTATATCTTTACTTTCTGCTTCTATATCATAATATTGAAGCTGTCTTGCAGGTAAATATATCACTTCTATTTCACTAGAAAAATACTTTAAGTCTTGCATTATTTTATTTACTTGAAAAATATTATTACATACTACTATTGAACTTTTATTTGTATTTTCTGTAATTCCATAAACCATCCAAGCCTTACTGCTATCAGTAAGGCCAGTGATACTTATTTTATTATTTTCATTTCCATTAATCTTTTTAATTAATGATGTATAGTTACTACTATTTGCTAGTGTTTTTACTAGTGGATTCATTACTCTTTTTCCCCTTCTTCTATTAATTTTATGAAATCCTCTATAGATATTATATTAATTCCTAGTTCTTGAGCTTTAGTAAGCTTAGAACCTGCAGCTTCCCCTGCAATAAGATAACTTGTTTTTTTAGATACAGAAGATGATGCTTTACCTGAATTTTCTTCTATTATTTTTACAATATCATTTCGTGAATAATTATCAAAAGAACCTGTAATACAAATTGTTTTTCCTAAAAGAAGTTCTGAATTTTTTTCTTTTTTACTTCCTTTAATGTTTACACCTAATTCATCTAATTTTTTTATAATTTCTATAGTTTTAGGTTTACTAAAGAATTCATTAACAGATACTGCCATTATATTTCCAAAATCTTCAAGTGCATTTAACTCTTCAACTGATGCCTCAGCAATTTTATATATATCATCAAAATTTTCTGAAAGTATTTTAGATGCTTTCTTTCCAATATGTCTTATTCCAAGTCCAAATAATAATTTATCTAAAGAATTATTTTTACTTTGCTCAATTGCATCTATTAAGTTTTGTGATGATTTTTCCTTAAATCCCTCTAAACTTAAAAAATCCTCAAATTTAAGTTCATATATATTAGTTATATCTTTAAGGAGATTTTTATTTATTAATGTTTCTACAATAGAATCTCCAAGTCCAGATATATCCATACAATCTCTTGATACAAAATGAGTTATACTTCTATATGTTTGAGCAGGACACTCGCTATTTGTACATCTAAGTGCTACTTCTTCTCCTGCTTTTTCAAGTTCTTCTCCACATACAGGACAATTTTTTGGTACTTCAAATTCTTTTTGAGTCCCATCTCTTTTTTCTATAAGTACTTTATATACTTCTGGAATTACATCTCCAGCTTTTTGTATAACTACTGTATCTCCAATTCTTATATCTTTTTCTTTCATAAAGTCAAAATTATGAAGTGTTGTCTTTGATATTATACTTCCAGCTACTCTTACAGGTTCTAGTATTACAACTGGTGTTACTTGACCAGTTCTTCCAACTTGAAGTACTATATCTAATACTTTTGTTTCTCTTTGCTCTGGTGGATATTTATATGCAACTGCCCACTTAGGAACTTTAACAGTTTGACCCATTTCTTGACGAATCATTAAATTATCTACTTTAACAACTGCACCATCAATATCATACTCAAGCTCATCTCTCATTTTACCTATTTTATTTATAGCAGCTATTACTTCTTCTTTTGTTTTACATATAAATCTTAAAGATATTGTCTTTAATCCTGCTTTATCTAAATAATCTAAGCTTTCTGAATGTCTTGAGAAGCTTCCACCTTTTTGTACATTAAATACAAATATACTTAAATTTCTTTTTCTAACAAGTTCACTATCTAATTGTCTTAATGTACCTGCTGCTGCATTTCTTGGATTAGATAATTGTTGTTTATTCTGAGAAAGTAAATCTTCATTTATTTTGTCAAATTCTTTTCTTGGTAGATATACTTCTCCTCTTACCTCAATTGTATCATTTGTATTTAGTCTTTCAGGAATATCTTTTATCATTTTAATGTTTTGAGTTACATCTTCTCCTACATATCCATCTCCTCTAGTAGAGCCTCTAACTAATATACCATTTTCATATTCAAGCGATACAGATAATCCATCTATTTTTGTTTCAACACAAAATTCTGTATTTTCTCCAAATTCAGATATAACTTTATCTACAAACTCTTCAACATCTTCTAAAGAAAAAACATCTTGAAGACTTTGCATCTGAACCTCATGATTTACTTGTGTAAATATATTCTTATTTTTCCCACCAACTTTTTGGGAAGGTGAATTTGCATTTACAAGTTCTGGATGCTCAGACTCGATTTTTCTTAATCTTTGAGTTAATTTATCATACTCATAATCTGATATTTCTGGTTCATCTTGTTCATAATATAACTTATTGTGATACTCTATTTCTTTTCTTAATTTTTCTAGTTCTTCTTTTAGTTTATCTATATTTTCTCCTTGAGAAAATATATCAATTTGTTCATTATCCATTTTACACCTCTAAACGCAATTTAACACATAGAATATTTAATACTCTATGTAATTTAATGTTATTTTACTATATTTTATGAATTAATTCAAGAAGATATACTAACTAAAAAGCAAACCTAGGAAAAGTCCTAGGTTTGTTTAAATCTTAAATTAATTTATTATTAATTTTCAACATCTATATCTTCTTTGAATCTTATGAAATAATCTACAAAAGACCATATAGTTGCTACTACTGTACATACTACAGTTATAGACATTGCAACATTTAATAGTATATCTGTAGTAGTCATAAGCATTGATTCACTTACGAAACTAAAGATACCATAATTTGGAGCAATAATATAACTTAACATAGCACAAATTATTGCAAGCATTTGGAATAATGTTTTTACTTTTCCACTAAGACCTGCTGCAACATCTTTAGAATTGTCTGAACCAAACATTCTTAATGCTGTTACAAAGAAATCTCTAAATACAACTATTGCTGTTACAAATGCAGGAACTACTCCAAGTCCTGTAAGCATAATAAATCCAGCAGAAACTAATAATTTATCTGCAAGTGGATCCATAATTTTTCCAAATTTTGTAACAATTCCAAGTTTTCTTGAAATTTTTCCATCTAAACAATCTGTTATAGCAGCAATAACAAATATAGCTAAAGCTATCCATCCCATAACTGTTGTTCCATAATAAAATCCTGTCATTTCAAAGAAACTCTCTGGTATACTTAAACATAAAATAAATATAGGTACTAGTACTATTCTTAACATAGTCAATTTATTAGGTAAGTTCATTTTTTTAAGCATCTCTATACCTCCTCTTTCAATTTTAAATTATAGCAAACTAAATTTGCATAGTCAATATTTTACAGTTATTTCACATTATTTTCACTAATTTGCACTATTGTAGCAAATGTAGCATAGTCTTTTTTATTATTTTGAACAGCTGCTCTATATGAATAAAAATCATCTGTATTACATCTTGTACAAATATCTGCAATATGCAAATTTTCGTCTAATATCCCAACGTTTTTTAATTCATGTTTTAATATTTTTATTAAATCTATATGAAATCTTTTACTTTTATTTTCATATTCTAAATATTCATTTTCATATTTAAAAACATCTGTAAATTTATTTTTAAATGATTCTTCTTCACTTGAAAAACAACATTTTCTAATTGATGGACCAATACATACAATGATATCTTCTACATTACTATTATATTCTTTTTGCATAATATTAATGGCATTAATATATATTTTATTTATTACACCTTTCCATCCCGCATGAACATTTGCAGCAATATTATTTTTAGTATCATAAATGATAATTGGATTACAATCTGCTGTTGTAATTAAAGTAGCAATATCCTTATCTTTTACAACATATCCATCAACTTTATCCTCACTTAATTTTTCAAATAAATAATCGTTTTTATTACTTTTATCTAAAACTATAACTCTATCTGTATGGTCTTGTCTGCCTTTACAAATATCTCCAAAATTTAATTCTTCTTTAATAATATCAACATTTTTTAAAACATTTTCTATTTTATCATTTCCTAAAGTTCTAAAATTCAAGCTTTTATATTCTCCATCACTTACACCACCATGTCTTAATGTAATGCAATGTTTAACATTATATTTATTTAGAACTTTAAATTGAATGTATTCTAAATTTCCATTTTTTACATGAACTATTTCATCATTATTATAATTACTCACTTAATTCCTCCTCAATTTTTATCTCTTTGTTTAAATTAAAAGAATATATAAATGTTTCATCTACTTTATAATCTGTAAGCATATTTATTGCCTCTTTATATATATCTAACTGAACTTTATATTTTTTTATGAACTCTTTTTCATTATCTATTCTGTCTGTTTTGAAGTCTACTAATACTACTTTTCCCTCTTTAGTTACATAGAATAAATCTATTACTCCCTGTATTAAACTTTTAGATATTTTATCGTCATTTAATATAAATTCATATTCTCTATATACTTTTTCTGCGTGTTTTAATTCCTTACCAATATTAGAATTTAAAAAATTAAATATTCTTGTTACATTTATATACTTTTTATCTTGTTCACTTATTACTTTTTCAAATACCAATTTATCTATATAATTTTTTAATTCATCTTTTGTATTTAGCAAATTAAAATCTAAGTTTTGTAATATAAAGTGTATAAGTAATCCTTTTCTTACAGCGGTATATCTTTCTTCTTTTTCCTTTAGACAAATTGGTTCTGCAAACTCTTTTATAATATTTGCCTCTTCATTTTCATCTTTAATCTTAGATATAATTTGATTATTATCTTCTTCATTTTTATTCTTTTTTAAGTTACTTACACTTATTCTTGAAGGAGTATGACAATCTATGCTATATTTATATTCACTCTCAAGATTAGTTCTTAACTTATTTATTAGCTCTTCATCTATTTTTTCCTCTTTTTCTTCTAATAATTCTTTTACTTTTTCATTAATTGATTCTTTTTTATGCTCTATATCTTTTGAAACTAACATTTCTTTTAGTTCTTTATCTGTAGTATTTGATTTTACCTCTATTTTTTGAATATCTAAATCTTTTTTATCTCCTTCAAACTTATTATAATATTTAATTACTGGTAACATATTTTTATAATAACTTGTATTAGAAGCAATTAAATTTTCGTTAAATCTTCCATCTTTAAAACTAATAGATTGCATATCATATTCTTTTTGATAGTCTTTTGTTGTTGCAAAAATATATAGTTTTTCTTTTGCTCTTGTAAGTGCAACATATAATAATCTTATTTCTTCGGACTTAGTTTCTTTTTCTATAACAGATCTAATAGCTTGTTTTATAAGTGAAGGGTAGGTTACCCCTAAGTCTTGATTTACAATATCTATACCTATTCCATACTTATGATGAAATACTACTTTTTGCTTTCTGGCATCACTAAAATTATATCCCTTTGCAGTATCTGCAAGAATAACAATAGGAAATTCAAGACCTTTAGATTTATGTATTGTCATTATTCTTACTACATCTTCATTTTCTCCTATTATTTTTGCACTACTTGTTGATGTATCTTGTTTATCTTTTAAATTATCTATATATTTTATGTATGCATTTAATGTATTTCCAACTGTTGAATAAAAACTTGATGCAAGTTCTATTAAATAATCTAAATTTGCTTTTTTTGATGCTGCATTTTCCTCAAGTGCAAATTGATAGTATATATTAGTATCCTTATATAATCTAATTAATAAGTCTGATATGCTATATACTTTTGAATATCTTGTATATTCTTTTATTATCTCTAAAAAAGCGTTAATTTTTTCTACTAATTTTTGTTCTTGATTTACAAATTCCTCATCATTTACAATATTAGTTAAAGTATCATAAACATATGAATTATTATCATAAAGTCTAATTTTTGTAATTTCATCTAATGTAAAATTACCAATTATACTATACATTATGCTTATAATGTGGATATCCTGGTAAGGATTATCTATAATTTTTAAGAAAGATAATATAAGTTTTACTTCATCTCCTTCAAAAATACTACTAGATGTATCACAAAACACTGGTATATTATTTTCTTTTAAAGTTTCTTCAATAATATTTGCTTTATTTTTAACTCCACGAAGTAATATTACAATGTCTTTATAACTTACATTTCTAAGTGTACCATCCTGAGACATTACTTTATCTTTTTTCATTATCTCTTGAATTTTATATGCAATACATTTTGCTTCAATTTGAGTTGATGTTAAGTCTTCGTCTATTTCTACATTCTCATCTTCCTTACCAAACATATCTATTGGTTCATCTTTTAAATCTACTATGTTTATTTGCGTTTTATAGCTTACATCATCTGAATTTATATATTTTGTATTACCACATTTAAGACTTTCATTTATACCATATTCACATTGCCCATTTTTACTACTCATTATTTTTTCAAAAATATAATTTATTGAATCAATTACTTCTTTTCTACTTCTAAAGTTTTTAGATAAAATAATTTTACAAGAATTTTCCTCGTTATCATCACTATCTAAATTATATGAGTTATATTTATCATTAAAAATATCTGGTCTTGCTTGTCTAAATCCATATATACTTTGTTTTATATCTCCAACCATAAATCTATTGTCTTCTTTAGATATTGCATCAAGTATTCTTTCTTGAACATAACTTGTATCTTGATACTCATCCGTATATACTTCTTTAAATTTAGTTTTCAAATTATTTGCAATATCTGTTATATTATCCTCTTTATCTACTAATAGCTCTAATGCATAATGCATAATATCATTAAACTCAGCTATACCTTGTTTTTTCTTTTCTGCTTTAAAATTATTATCAAAGGCAATTAAAAAATCATATAAATATTTTATATACTCATAGGCAAGTTTATTATCTTTTAAAATATCATTACTTGTAGCATATATTTTTTTCTTTGCCTTTTCTATTACTTCTTTTACTTCTTTTTTTCTAAATGTAGCAATTTCTTCTTTTAATTCTTCATCACTTACTTTTCCAATAGTAAATTTTGGCATATTAAACTCATACAAATTATAATATAGTTTGTCCCATGAATTCTCTTGTATATTAATACAACTTTTTAAATTATTAATATCTTCATTTAATATAACAGCACATTTATTAAATTCTTCAATCCCCATTATTTTATTTAAATATTCATCATATTTAGCTATTGCAAGTTCAATTTCTGCTACTATATCCTCGTATATGTCTCTACCAAACTCAGTATAATATAAATCTATATTTTCATCTATATTATATTTTTCTATCTGCTCTTTAAGCCACTTAAATGGATATGGAAAAGCTTGAATAAAATTATATATTCTTAAAATACTTTCAAGCATTTCTTCGTCTTTTCCATTAAATAGTTCTAATATATTATATAGTCCAAAAACATTTTTCTCATCTACATATGACTCATATTCTTTCTCAAGCAAATCCTCCAATACTTTTGTTTTTATTAATATACTTTGAGACTCTTCGCATATTCTAATATTTGGGTCTAAATCTAAAACACTAAAATTTTCTCTTACAAGTTTAAAACAAAATGCATCTATAGTTGTTATATTTGCTCTATTTATATATATTAATTGATTTCTTAAATGATTTACTTTTTTAGGATCTTTTTCTGTATCTAATGCTTTATATATTGCATTTAATATTTTTTCTTTTAATTCTTGTGCTGCTGCATTAGTAAATGTAACAACTAATATTTTATCTACATCTAAGTATTCATCTAGTACTTTTTCAATTATTCTTTCTACTAAAACTGCAGTTTTACCACTACCAGCAGAAGCACTAACAAGTATATTTGAATCTCTTTTATTAATAACTTTTAGTTGGTCTTCTGTCCAATTATTTGTTGCCATATTGCCTCTCCTTTTTTTATATATTTTATATTCTATTTACCAAATTTGCAAGAACAATTTAATATTATAATATTTGTTGTCATAAGTTTGCTATTTTAGCTATATTTTGGTATAATTATGTAGGTGATTTTTTTGAACGAAATAGATATACAAAATATACAAAAACTTTTTAACACAAATTCTTCTTTTGAATTTGAATATTTGTCTTCTAGCGAAGATGATACAAAAAAACTAGGTAAAGAATTTGCAAAATATATAACTCAGGGAACAATAATAACTTTAAATGGAGAACTAGGTTCTGGAAAAACTGTATTTTTAATGGGAATTGCAAGCCATTTTAATATTGAAAATGATGTGTGTAGTCCAACATTTACTATAGTTAATGAATACACCATTTCTGAAGATTTTCCAATATATCATTTTGATGTATATAGGCTAAATGATAGTGATGAATTTTTAGAAGGTGTTGGAACAGATTATTTTTATAATGGTGCTTGTTTAATTGAGTGGGGAGACGAAATAATACCAGATATACTACCTCAAAATACAATTCACATAGATATACAAAAAGATTCTTGTTCACCTAATATACGTAAATTTAAAATTTGGAGGAAATAATAATGAATATTCTTGGAATTGATACAACTACAAAATCTGCAAGCTGCAGTATTTTAAGTAATAATAAATATTATACTAAAAGTATTTCAAATGAAATTACTCATTCTGAAAAACTTTTACCTATAATTCATGAAACATTAAAAGATAATAATTTAACACTAGATAATATAGACATGTTTGCAACAATAAATGGGCCTGGTTCTTTTACAGGGATTCGTATAGGTCTTGCAACTATTAAAGCATTTGCTCAAGTAAAAGAAATAGATATATTCTCTATCTCATCAATAGACTTAATTAGCTATGTTGCATTCAAAAATTCTAATGAGAAAGAAAAATATATTTTATCTTTAATTGATGCAAGAAATAATAGAGTATACTATGGATTAAATAAAATAGCTAAAACAGACGATGGAAAAATATCTATTGAAAAAATAATAGATGTAAATAATGACTTAATTGAAGACGCAATAAACCAAATTGAACAAAAAAATATAATAGTTGCTGGAGATTGTGTAGATAAGTTTAAAGATATATTATCTAATATCTCTACAGAACTTATAAACTTCTATCCTACAACAGAAGATTTAATACAATGTTTTCTAGATATAAATAATGCCAAAGATTATATGTATAACGCATATAACTTAGATGCACTATATGCAAGACCATCTCAAGCAGAAAGAATGAGTAACAATGGATAATATACAAATTGAACAAATGAAATTTGAAGATATTCAAAATGTTTTAAATTTAGAAAAAACTCATAATATTAAAATATTAAACGAAAATTTATTAAAAGAAGATTTAGAACATGAAAACAATTATTATATTGTAGCTAAAATTGACAATAACATCATTGGATATGTTGGTATTTCTTATATATTAGATAGTGCAGATATAATTTCTATTGTAGTAGATAAAGAATATACACATAAAGGTATTGCCTCTACTCTTTTAAATCATATTTTTGAATTTTGCAAGTCTAAATATATACAAAAAATATTTTTAGAAGTAAGAAAATCAAATATTGCTGCTCAAAATTTATATTCCAAATATGGATTTGTTAAAATATCTGAAAGAAAAAAATACTATGATAATATTGAAGATGCTTATATATATGAAAAGGAACTATAAAAATAGTTCCTCTTTTTTATTCATTAGTATCAAATGTTAAAACTATATCATAAAAATAATTACTTGAAACATCTGGACCTTCAACAGCAATATAATGAGTTTTTCCATCTTCTCCATCTATAAACCAACATCCAAGCCATACATTTTCATTTGGATAGTAACAACTTATTTGATAAGCTGTATAATCATTTACTGGGACTGTTGCTACATTAAGATTTTCTACTCCATCTGCTTCTAAAGATGCATATACTGAACTTGCATATCCTAAAGAATCTGCAATTTCTGCATCAATTGCATATAATGTTGCAATCCATACATTTGCATAACTATACTGTAATGTATCGTTTACATCTATATCATAGAATTTACCCCAGTTTTTAGGTACTGATATATATCCAAATTCTTCAGAACCTACTCTTTTCCCTTCTTCCTTAAACTTTTTAGCACTTTCTTCCTTAGATAACGCTACTTCACTTTTATTATTTGTATTATCTTCTATTTCTGTAATATTATCTTCTAAATCATTAAATTTATCTAATAATTCTACACTATAATTCATTATTATACTCCAACAAAAAATAGTCCAAATACCACATGTAAGTATTATTACAATCCATAAATTACGTTTTCTTTTATTTTTAGTTTCTTTGGATACTTTATTACTTTTATTTTCAATAATAATATCTTCGTTAGATTTAATACTTTCATCTACTCTATCTAGAACATTATCTTCTTGGTTATTCTTGCTTACATTATGTAATTCATTACCACATTTATTACAAAATTTAATATCACTATTATCATCAATTTGATTTCCACACTTACTACAAAACATTCCTATACCTCCATATATTTTCATACTAACACATTATATTAATAATTTCAAAAAAAAAAAACACCAACCATTATTTTAATGGTTGATATTTTTTCATTATTCATGTTCGTCCTCATCATAAAGAATTTCTCTTGAACTTACTCTGTTCTCTTTTCTTTCTCTAAATACTTCTTTTGAAAGAAGTTCTTTAATTTCCTGTGCATTTTTAATATTTTTTATATCAAATTCTGGTGTTGTCTTATCTGCAGAGCAACAATGAATAGTTCCAAGTCCAAATATTCTTTGAGATAATTTTCGCTCAAGTGTTACATCAGTTATTCTAAAAAGCATTATTTCTTCTTGCTTCTTGTTTAAAAATCCTGTATCAATCAGTAATTTTTCTCCTGTCATAGTGTAAACAGTAAATGATAATGGTAGGCCAAATATAGTTCTTTTTCTATCCCACCAAAGAATTTCATTCTTCTTCATAGAAAAAACCTCCTTTAAAATATTTTTTTGTTACATCATTATATCATAAATTGATGTAAAAATAAACATTTTAAGGAGATTTAATTACATAATTATAATTCTATATTTGTTTTTTGAACCATTGAATTATATTCATCTATAAATGTTTGACTTTTAGATTTTAATGTATTATTCTCAATAAACCATTCTGACCCATTATCTTTCATATATGTAAGTACTGCAATTAAAGAATCGTTATATGCATCATATTTTGCATCTGCCTCTTTAATTGATGCAATTCCCTCTTCTAATTTTATTTGAGAAATAATATCTTTATATAAATTTGCATATCTTGTCTCAAGTCCATTTGATGTTATTTTTTCATTAATTTTGCTATCATCTACTAAATTAGATAATGTTTGTATTAATTCAGCATTATCTGATTTTATATTATTTAATTTTGTAAGCGAATTAGTAAATTCTGGTCCATCATTTTGGTAATTATCTAAATTTATAACTTTTGCTTGAGATAATTCTTCATAATTTTCTCTTAATTTATTTACTGACTCAATATATGTCTTATAATCTTCTTTGACTAATTTTTCAACAATACCATATTGTCCTGTTGCCTTTACATCTGTATTAGTGTTAGTTTCAGATAAGGCATTTATTTCACTTGTTAATAAGTCATTTTGAGATTTATCTTTAAATACTAATGTAGCTACAACTGCTCCAATTACTAAAACAGCAATAACTAAAATAATTGCAATCCATCTTTTTTTCATATGTATCCTCCCAGTAATAATTTACAAATAAATTATACCTCTAATTTTTTTTAAAGTAAATACTTTTCACATTTTTTACAATTTTCGAACTATCTAGAAGTAATATAATTATATTTTTAAATCATTTTGCAATTTTGTTGAATATTTTTTTCATATACTATACAATGTAAATATAGTGTAGACAAAAGATAAAATGGAGGTAATAAAATATATGAAAAAAGTTAAAGAGCTAAAGTCTTCTAATTTAAAGAATTCATTTAATATTGATTCTTTAAAATTTGATACAACAGAGGAAGTTGAGCCATTTAATGGAATTATAGGACAAGAAAGAGCACTTAATGCAATCAAATCTGCTATGCAAATTCCACAAAAAGGTTTTAACTTATATATATCTGGAACTTTAGGTATTGGAAAAACAACATATGCTTTATCTGTTGTTAATTCATTAAGTGAAAAAATGCCTGTACCACAAGATTATTGTTATATTAATAATTTTGAAAATCCATTAGAACCAGTTGCCGTTGCTCTTGCTCCTGGTGAAGGTATGGAATTCAAACAGGATATGAATAGATTTATTAATTCTATTACAACTAGAATTAATAAAGAACTTACTGGAGATATGTACGAAAAAGAAAAGAAAACAATAATGGATAGATATAAAAGAGCAAAAGATAATTTAATGCGTGAGTTTGATAAATCTACATATGAAAAAGGATTTAAAGTTAGAAATACTGAAAATGGTATCTACTTCTCTCCTGTTCATAATGGTGTTGTTTTAGATGAAAAATCTTTCAAAGTATTAGATGAAAAAACTAAAAAATACTTTGAAGAAAAAAGCCCTGAAATTCAAGAACAAACTCTACAAGTATTAAAAGAAATTGATGCTTTAGATAAAAAATGTGAACAAGTTCTAAAAGAATGGGAAAACAACTTAGCAACTTTTGCAGTTACACAATGTATGAGCGATTTAAAAATTAAATACAAGAAAAATTTAAAAATACAAAACTTCCTTTATTCTATTCAAAGTGATGTTGTTAAGAATGTTGATTTATTTAAAAAGACTAGTCCAGAAAAAGATATGAAGATGATGTCTAATCCAATTATGATGCAACAAATGATGCAAAGAAAAAATCAAAAACCATGGGAAAATTATAGAGTAAACTTAGTAATAAATAATGATAGATTACAACATGCACCTGTAATTTTATGCAAAAATCCTAATTATTTTGATTTATTTGGAAAACTAGAATTTGAAACTACACCACAAGGAACTAAAACTAATTACAATATGCTAAAACCAGGTCTTATTCACAAAGCAAACGGTGGATACTTAATAATTAATGTACGTGACTTATTAGTTAATGCTCCAACTTGGGAAGCTTTCAAACGTGTTTTAAGAAACCAAGAATTATCTATAGATAGTTCAAGGGATATAAATCAACCAATTACAATTGTATCTTTAAAACCAGAACCAATTCCAATAAATATGCAAGTTATATTAATAGGTTCTGAAATGCATTATCAACAATTATGTCATATGGATGCAGACTTTAAAAAATTATTTAAAATTAAAGCAGATTTTGATGATAATTACGAACGTAATAAAGAAAATACTAAAAAACTTGTTCAATTTATTGCATATGTATGTAAAAAACACTCTCTTCTCCCTTTCAACAGAGAAGGTGTAAAAGAAATAATTGAATATAGTTCAAAATGTGCCGGAAATCAAAATAAATTAACTGCTATTATGCAAGATATCTCAGATTTAATTATTGAGGCAAGTTTTATAGCTTCAAACAACAGAAAAAAAGTTGTATCAGATGAAGAAGTAAAAAAAGCTCTTGAATCAAAATCTAAAAGATTTTCAAAATACAATGATCAATACAATAAAATGATAAGACAAGGCGATATAATTATTTCAACATCAGGATATAAAGTAGGTCAAATAAATGGTCTTACTATTGCAGTTACTGGAGATTGTTCTTTTGGTCAACCAGTAAGAATTACTGCTAATACTTATATTGGAAAAAGTGGAGTTTTAAATATTGAACGTGAAGTTGCAATGAGTGGAACTACTCACTCTAAAGGTGTATTTATTCTTTCTGCATATATTGGAGAAAAATATGCACAAGAAGTTCCTCTATCTCTTACTGCAAGTTTATGTTTTGAACAATTATATAATCCAGTAGATGGAGATAGCGCATCTTCTACAGAACTATATGCAATACTTTCTTCTCTATCTGGTATTCCAATAAATCAAAGTCTTGCTGTAACTGGTTCAGTTAACCAAAAAGGTGAAATACAACCTATAGGAGGAGTTACAGATAAGATTGAAGGATTCTTTAAAGTATGTAAAGAAAAAGGATTAAATGGAGAAAATGGAGTTTTAATACCATATCAAAATGTAAAAAATCTTACTTTAAGTGATGAAGTTCAAGAAGCAGTAGCAAATGGTAAATTCCATGTTTATCCAGTTAGCTCAATTGATGAAGGTATAGAAATTCTTACAGGAGTTGAATCTGGTGATCCAGATGAAAATGGCAAATATCCTGAAGGAAGTATTAACTACCTAGTATCTGAAAAGCTAAAAAAATATGCACAAAATAGTGCAAAATATAACTAGTATACTAACTTAAAAGTTACTTATATTATTAAAAGAGTACCAAAAAATTGGTACTCTTTATTTTATCCTTCTTTAATATATTGTCTATGATAATAATCATATATAATTTTATCTGAAATCTTATTTGTACAAACTGCATTATCATCAATTTGTGGTATATATGCACTTAGCCATGGCTCCTCCATTTTTGTCATTATTTCTAATTGATTTCCTGAAAATATTCCAAATATTAAAATAACTTTATCCAAGAAATTTTCATTTTGCTTCTCTTTTAATTTTATCTCCTTACCAACTATTTCACTAGCTGTTTGATTCATATAGTTATATACAAGTCTATTTACAGGACCATGCTTCCATGCCTCAAATTCACCATCAAATAATTTGTTCATTTCATTTGAATAATTATCATTGTATTTAATTAAATAAAGTGAATATGCGTAATACATTATTTTTTGAACTTGCTTAGGAGTAAAATATTTTTTTGACCTAATATAATTTGCAACATCAATAACATTCTCCATAATATAATTCCTCCTTTTAATTATTATTTTTCATTGCATATTAATACTTTGACTAATTCTTAAAATGTTTATTAATTATATCACACCTATAATTTTATGTAAAGTGTTGCTTGTAAAAAAAGAATGGTAATTTTATTTACCATTCAAATTTTATTTATTAAATATTATTTATTAAACTTTTAAGTATTGTTTTAGCAATAACTTTTGTTTTATTATCTATATCTCTTAAAGGATTATATTCAACTAAATCTAGTGATTTTAGCTTATCTTTATGTTTTATTATCTCATCTATTGCCTGATATGCTTCCTCAAGATTAATTCCATTTATGGCAGGTACTGATACACCAGGACAAATCTCTGGGTCTATTACATCTAAATCATAACTAATATGCATTCCTTCTGTTCCATCACATGCAATTTTTATCGCATCCTCCATAACAGAATTCATTCCTCTTTGATGAATTTCTTCTGTTGTAAATACAGTTACTCCTGCATCTTTTAAATTTTCTTTTTCAAGTGGGTCAATATCTCTCCCACCAACAATAACTGTATTTTTAGGATTATAGAAATTACCATTATGAAAATGTGTTAAATCTCTTTTTTCATATCCATCTATTGCTGCAAGTGGCAATCCATGAATATTTCCTGTTATAGTTGTATCAAATGTATTGTAATCTCCATGAGCATCTACCCATATTATTCCAAGTGATTTATTTCTATTAATTGATGCTAAAGCTGATGCTATAACTAAACTATGATCTCCCCCGATTGTTAATGGAAAATTATTTCTGTCTATAACATCTAAAACTGTATTATATAAAGCCTCATTAAATATATTTAAATTTTCTAGATTTTTCTTTTTATTATCTTTATCCTTTTCTTTATTTTCCTCATCTGCGTATAATTTATATATTCCTCTTAAGTTTTTTCCTCTTAGATATTTGGTTAATTCATCTGGTCCAAGACATGCACCATCAACTGCAACTCCTAAATCTGTACATGCATTAATTATATCTATATCTCTCATTATTATCCTCTTTTCTTTAGTTACTATGTCTTTCATCATATTCTTTTAAATATTTTTCTGTATATTCAACATCTGAAATACAAGGTAAATATTCTGTTCCATATTTTTGTCTTGTTTCTCTTCCTTTACCTGTTAAAAGAATTATAGTTGGTTTTTCTTCTTGCTCTGCTTTTAATACTGCATCTTCTATTGCCTCTCCTCTTTCTTCAATTAGAGCATAGTTTTGCGTATATTTTTTAACATATTGAGCTATATCATTAGATATATCTATTACTGGTTCTGCACCAGGATCTTCAGCTACTAAATATACAAAGTCTGAATATTGTCCTGCAACAGTTCCTAAATCTTTTCTTCTAAGTAAAGCTTTTTTACCAGGGCATCCAAAAATTGCAACAATTCTTCTATCTGGATATTCTTCTTCTACAGATGAGAATAATTTTTCAAAACTTAGTTTATTGTGGGCATAATCTACAAGTATAATTATTTTCATGTCTTTTGTATGAAAAACTTCCATTCTTCCACTTGATCTTGCAATTTCTAAACCATGTTTAATATGTTCTACTGGTACATCCATAATATATGCTGTTGCAATTGTTGCTAAGGCATTTTCAACATTAAACAAACCAGGCATAGTTAATTTAAATTCTTCATCGAAAGATGGAGTATGTACTTTAAATATAGTATTAAATCCTTCTTTTCTTATATCATAAGCATAAAAATCTGTATCTTTAGTTTTCATTGAGAAAGTAAATACTCTTGCACTATCTCTTCTAGCAACAGCTACAGTATTTGCTGCTAAATCTGCATCCATATTTACTATAGCATTTTTAGTGTTTTTAAACATTTTTAATTTTGATTCATAATAATCATTAAAGTCTGGATGCTCAATAGGACTAATATGGTCCTCACTAATATTCATAAAAATTCCTATATCAAAAAATACATCTGGAACTCTCTCGATTTTAAGTGCTTGAGATGAAACTTCCATAACTAAATTTTCCATTCCAGAATTTAAAGCATTAGAAAAATGTTTATGTATATCATATGACTCTGGAGTTGTAATATGTGATTCAAAATTTTCTACTCCATCATATGTATCTATTGAAGATATTACAGCTGTATCTTTTTTATTCATTGCTTTTGAATATTCATCTAAAACAGATTTAATATAATATGTTGTTGTAGATTTACCTTTTGTTCCACCCACTCCAATTACATTAAGACATTCACCAGGATAATTAAAATACATAGCTGCCATACAAGATAAAGCACGTCTTATATCTGTTACTAAAATACATGGTACATCTACATCATATTTATTTTCACTAACATATGCAAATACTCCATTGTCTATTGCCTCTTTAAGATATTCATTTTTAAAAGCTACACCTTTTACAACAAATAAAGTATCTTCTTCTACTTCTTTTGAATTGTATGAAACAAGGTTAACTTGTTTTTCTAATATATTTTCACAATCTATTGTATCTTTTAAAATTTTCTCTTCTTTTAATAATTCTATATACTCTTTTACACTATATTTGTTCATCTCTACTCTCCTTTTAATTACATTAAAATTATATACTAAGTATAGTGTAAAATCAAGAGAGAAAAAGTCCACACAAATCCACAAAAATCGCTTTTAAAAACTCACAAATTCCCAACAAGAAAAAAAAATAAAGTTAATAGTAAGCCTATTAACTCTATTTTTCATTTAGTATGTCTATTTCTTGCTTCTTTTCCTTTAACATAGAAACAATACTCATATCTGTAATACATAAATTTTCATTTATACCTTTTCCAATCTCAATTACAGGTTTTCTTTTTCCGCCATGATAATCACTACCAACTGTTGGTACTAGATTATACTTTTTACAATATTCAAGAAATTCTTCTTTTCTTAGTGCCCTATTATTTGGATTATATACTTCAATCCCCATAAGGCCTGCGTCTACAAGTTCTTTTACAAATATTTCTTCTTCAGGTTTTTCTAGTCTTAAACTTTTAGGATGAGCTAGTACTGGTACTCCACCATATTCACGAATTTTTTTAACAAGTTCTGTTGGAACTAATTTTTTTCTTTGAACATAGCTTTTTCCTCCATGATCTAAATACTTACCATATGCTTCTGATGTAGATTTAGTATATCCAAGTTTTTTTAATGTTCTTGCAATATCAAAACGTCCTATACTCTTTTTATCTCTGGCATTCTCAATTACATCCTCAATTTTAATCTTAATATGTTGCTCATTTAATAATTCAAGAGTTTTAACAACACATTCATATCTGTCAATTTCATATATATCAAGTAACTTACATATATCCTTTGAAATATAATACCCTAAAATATGACATACATGTTTTCTAGTTTTAGGATATTTTGACATATCTGCACCGATTTCAATTCCTGGTATAACTTCAATATCATCTCCTGCAAGCTCACATGCAATTTTATATGAAGAAACGTTATAATGCTCTGTTAATGATATTACTCCTACATTATTATCTCTTGCTTTTTTTAGTACCTTTTCTATACTATCAAAACCATCTGAGAAATTTGTATGAACATGTAAATCAATCAATTTCTCACTCACTTAAATCACACTCCTTAGTTAAATTGTGATAAAAAATATAAGTCTTGAGTTATATTATCATATAGAAAAAGTTTTGTCAATTAGAAATATACCTATATAGTATATATGTATTTTTTAATTTAAATTATAAGCTCAAAAACAAGGACTACATTACGTAGTCCTCGTCTCACTGCTTATTGTATTCCTAGCCTTTTACGCTCTTAATACGTTCGACTATTTCCATATCGGAAATACATAAATTGTTGTCAATTCCAAGCCCAATCAATATTTCTGGTTTTCTGTCTCCACCATGATAATCACTGCCAGCTGTTGGAATCAAATTGTATAGTTCACATAGCTTAAGATAATGTTGCCTTTGCTCATAAGTGTTATTTGGGTTATATACCTCTATCCCTTTAAGTCCTGCATCTGAAAGTTTTTTTATAAATCTACATTCTGTCTTTGGACTTAACCTCAAACTTTTCGGATGTGCAAGTACTGGTACTCCTCCAAAATTTATAATGGCTCTAACAAGTTGCTCTGGTCCGAGCTTCTTTCTCCTTACAAATCCTGAACAGTGGTAGTTTAAATACTTACCATAAGCTTCTTGTGGACTACAAACATAGCCATAATATGATAATGCAAGCGCTATATCATAACGACCAATGCTGCTTTTATCTCTAGCAACAAATTCAATATTACTAATAGATAATTTAATATTCTGTTCTCTTAATAACTCCAGTGTTTTCTCTACACATTCCCGTCTGTGAATTTCATATCTGTCTAAAAGTAGGTAAATTGAATCTGAGACAAAATACCCCAAGATATGACATACATGCTTTCTTCCTTCTCCGTATTCAGACATATCTGCACCGATTTCGATACCTGGTATCACTTCAATGTGACCTTTAGCATACCGCTTAGCAAGCCTTAAAGAAGATATATTATAATGTTCAGTAATGGATATAACTTTTACATTATTTTTTCTTGCTTTACGGATAACTGTGGCGATATCATCAAAACCATCTGAGCAGTTAGTATGGACATGGAGGTCGATGAATTTCTCGGCCATATTAATCACACTCCTTAATTAACCAGTGACAAAAAATAAAGTTTCACTGTGATAATACCATTTTTATTGCAATTTGTCAAATAATTAAATAAAAAAGCTTGGAAACTTAATTCCAAGCCTTTTTATATGTTTAAAATATTTTTATGAGATTATTATAATATTACATCTCCATTTGCATTAGAAGCTTCATCCATTATTCCTGCTGCGTATGATTCTTTTATTATACTGTCAATCTTTGTTTCTAATAATTCTTTATCTTGATTTTCAGCTAGAACCATTTCACTTAATAGAATATTTTTAGATGTTGCAAGCATTTTTTTCTCTCCTATTGAAAGACCTCTTTCCATATGTCTATGTGAAAGTTCTCTTACAACTTCAGCAACTTCTAATATGTTACCTGATTTAATCTTTTCTACGTTAAGATTATATCTCTTACTCCAATTAACATCATGAATGTAAGGATCTTTAGGTTTTTCTAGAACAGAAAATACTTTGTCTGCCTCAGATCTCTCAGAAACTTCTCTTACACCTATATCATCAACCTTATTTGTTGGAACCATTAATTTCATTCCTCCAATAGGCATTTTAATTATGTAATAATCATCAACATTTCCAAGCATTTCTTTTTCCTCTATAGATTCAATTGTACCAGCTCCATGCATTGGATAAACAACTTTATCTCCTACACTAAACACTAAACATTCCCCCTTCTCTTAATATCAAGTAATACACTAATATTATACCACAATTTTAAGAAAAAGTAAAGGAAATGGGAAGGTATTTTATGTCAAAAAGACTAATTTCCTCCAAACCTACGGTTTCTTTTTATGTATTCTTCTATAGCCCTATCAAATTGATATTCGTCAAAGTCAGGCCACATCACATCTTTAGGAAAATATAGTTCTGAATAAGTTGACTGCCAAGTCAAAAAGTTGCTTAGTCTATATTCATTACTTGTCCTAATTATTAAATCTGGATCTGGAATATCTCTTGTATAAAGATATTTTGATATAAGTTCTGGTGTTATATCTTCATTTTCTATTTTACCTATTTTAATATCATCATTAATTTCTTTTATAGCTTTTACAAGTTCATCTCTTCCACCATAATTTAAACATATCCCAAATACCATCTTTTTATTATCTTTAGTTTTATCTTCAAGTTTTAAGATTTTTTCTTGTAACTTTTTATCTAGTGCAGATATATCTCCATAAACTTTTATTCTTATTTCTCTTTTTTCATCACTAACTAGTAAATCACTTGTAAACTTATCTAGAAGTTTCATAAGTAAAGTTACTTCTGCAGCATCTCTTTTCCAATTTTCTGTTGAAAAAGCAAAAACTGATATATATTTCACACCAACTTCTTTAGCATATCTAACAATCTTCTCTAGTGTTTTAGCACCTTCCTTATGCCCTTGTTTAATCTCTAATCCTTTTTCTCTTGCCCATCTTCTGTTACCATCCATAATAATACCAATATGATTTGGTATATTACCTTCTACCATTATTAAATT
>JAAGKN010000110.1_pt1 | contig 80217 bp, 63 predicted proteins | sample 6206371 | NCBI WGS metagenome assembly JAAGKN01 (sample SAMN11533720, study PRJNA540317) | gut metagenome | isolation source: fecal pellets from male and female animal of same cohort | host: Peromyscus leucopus | place: USA:CA | collected 2017 | reverse complement strand
TACTCCTGAAGAGTTTCCAGTATTTTATAGTCTATCTCGTCGAGAATTGCCATTACGTCGTAAGAATTATATTCTGCCAGAGAATGAGGCAGAGTTGAGATTAAGAACAAATTATTCTTGATAATGTGCAAATATAGGTAAATTTTCCAATCTGTGCAATTTGCTTGGAATTATATTTCAGGATAAGCTATTTTTGCAGCATAAGAAAACAAAAATATAGGTCATATGAAAAAACAGAAATTACACTTTGAAACTCTCCAGCTGCATGTTGGCCAGGAGACACCGGATATCGCGACAGACTCACGTGCAGTACCCATTTATCAGACCACTTCATATGTTTTTCGTGATTCACAGCATGCTTCCGACAGGTTCGGGCTAAAAGATCCCGGAAATATCTATGGACGTCTCACCAATTCCACTCAGGGTATTCTTGAGGAGAGAGTTGCTGCGCTTGAAGGAGGCGTTGCCGCACTGGCATTGGCCAGCGGGGCCGCGGCGATCACTTATTCTCTCGAAAATATAGTTGGTGTCGGTGATCATATTCTGGCCGCAGATAATCTCTATGGCGGCACCTATAATCTGATAGCCCACACTTTTGCATCACGTGGAATAACATCCACTTTTGTCAATATCAGAGAATTTGATGAGGTGGAGAAAGCTATTCGTCCGGAGACAAAAGTGTTGTTTGTGGAGACACTCGGCAATCCTAATTCCGATGTGGCGGATATCAAAAAACTTTCGGAGATAGCGCACAGGCATAACTTGCCATTGATAGTGGATAATACTTTCGGAACTCCTTATCTGTTACGTCCTCTTGAGCATGGCGCGGATGTTGTGGTGCATTCCGCCACTAAATTTCTCGGTGGCCACGGCACAACACTTGGAGGAATCATAGTTGACGGAGGAAAATTCGATTGGAAATCCAATGGTGACAAATTCCCCACATTGGGTAAACCGGATTCAAGCTATCATGGGGCTATATTTGCCGATGTGGCCGGTCATGCAGCGTTTGTTACAAGAATACGTGCGGTTTTGCTTCGTGACACGGGAGCTGCCATCTCTCCCTTTAATGCGTTCCTCCTTCTTCAGGGAGTCGAGACATTATCTCTGAGAATAGAGCGTCATGTGTCAAATGCATTGAAAGTCGTGGATTTTCTGGAAAAACATCCCAAGGTGAGAAAGGTGAATCATCCCTCGCTTGAGTCTCATCCTGACCATGAACTTTATAAGCGTCTTTTTCCGGATGGAGCCGGAAGTATATTCACGTTCGAGATTGAAGGAGGGAAAGAGGAGGCATGGAGATTCATCGACTCTCTGGAAATATTCTCGCTTTTGGCAAATGTGGCAGATGTGAAGAGTCTTGTGATTCATCCTGCATCCACCACACATTCCCAACTGTCGGAGGAGGAGCTGAAAGCCCAGAGCATCACTCCATCCACAATACGCCTCAGCATAGGCACAGAGCATATCGATGATATTATCTCGGATATATCCCAGGCGCTTGACAAGGTGTGATCCCGAAAGAGAATTTTATTTTTCAGAAAGCATGTCAAGAAGGTTTCGGCAACCGTCTTCAAGAAGATTGAGGACGATTTCGAAACCTTCCGCTCCTTCATAATAAGGATCCGGAATGGAATCATATTGCGGATAATCTCTTACGAAATCAATCATCCTCACCACCTTTTCCGAGTCCTGGACAGTAGGGGCCATGTCGCGAAGACGCTGGAAGTTGGAATCGTCCATTGCCACGATAATGTCAAAATCCTGAAAATCGTAAGTCTGCACTTTTCGGCTTCGATGCAGAAGGCTGTATCCTCTCTGAAAAGCATGTATTCTCATTCTGTGGTCAGGCAGATCACCGGCATGTCCCCCGTAAAGACCGGCTGAATCTATGGAGAAACGCTTCAATTCACCTTTTGCGGTTGCAAATTCACGGAATATCTCCTCTGCAGCCGGAGAACGGCAGATATTGCCGAGGCACACAAAGAGAACAGATATTTCTTCTTTCCCTTTCAGGCGCTCTATGAGTTTCTGAGAATCGCTGTTTCCATTTGAAGAATTATGTGGCTGCATTTGAATTATTTTTAGGATGAGATGATGAATGATTGAAACAAAAAGAGCCGGGCTGTTAAGCTCGGCTCTAAGGGTGAAAGATGGGTCTCGAACCCACGACCTACGGAACCACAATCCGTCGCTCTAACCAACTGAGCTACATTCACCATTTTGCTTGTTCGGAAGATTCCACTAAAGGCTTCGCAAGGTTTCTCCCGAAAAGCGATGCAAAGTTAGTGAGTTTTTTTGAAACCTCCAAATATTTCAGATGGAAATTTTAAATAAAAAATCACTTTTTTTAGATGGGTGTGTTCTTTGATTGCGATAATTTATTGATAAAAAGGGATAATTCATAATCTCCTTGGATTAGTGTCTCATCCCATTTTTTAGAGTGCTAAGTCAGAATTTGATTCCGGAGAATCCCATGAATGCCATGGCAAGAATTCCGGCACAGATAAGAGCTGCCGGAACGCCTCTCATTGCTTTCGGAAGGGGTGTGAGGGCAAGCTGTTCCCGAATGCCTGCGAAGATCCATAGAGCCAGTGTGAAGCCAAGGGATGTGGATATTCCATAGGTTATCGCCTCCATAAGATTGAAGTTTTTCTGAATCACCAGAATCGCCACTCCAAGCACAGCGCAGTTGGTGGTGATAAGAGGCAGGAATACTCCAAGAGCCTGATAGAGCGCCGGGACGGTTTTCTTCATGACTATTTCGAGCAGCTGCACAAGGAATGCTATCACGAGAATGAAGACAATCGTCTGGAGGAACTGAAGTCCGAGAGGATTCAGCACATACATCTGTAGGAGCCATGCCACGGTTGTGGCCAGAGTTATTACAAATGTCACTGCCGCTCCCATTCCGAGTGCGGAGCTTATCTTTTTCGAAACTCCAAGAAACGGACATATGCCGAGAAACTGGGCGAATACGATGTTGTTGATGAAAATCGCCGTGATTATGATGGATATATATGTCAGCATGGTTTTCAGACGGTTTTTCGAATTTTATTTACTATTGCTATAAGATATCCCAAAGCGATGAAGGCACCCGGAGCGAGCACGAAAAGAAGCATTCCATAGTCTTCCGGAAACAGTTCCAAACCGAAAAATTTTCCGGTGCCGAGGATTTCTCTTGTAGATCCGAGAAGGAAAAGAGCGAATGTGAATCCAAGTCCGCATCCAAGTCCGTCGAGAAGGGACGCGAACACACCGTTTTTGCTTGCGAATGCTTCCGCACGCCCGAGAAGTATGCAGTTCACCACAATAAGGGGGATAAAGATTCCGAGCGAGGCATTAAGAGCCGGAAGCCATGCGTTCACAGATAGCTGAAGTATTGTTACGAATGAGGCTATAATGACTATGAATGCCGGAATCCTCACCTTGTCGGGAATCAGATTCTTCAGGAGAGATATAACCACGTTAGAGGCTACAAGCACTGCCGCAGTGGCTATTCCCATCATGACACCGTTGTAGGCGGAGGAAGTGGTGCCGAGTGTTGCACACATTCCAAGGAGTAGAACGAAAACCGGATTTCCGGGCACTATCCCGTTATAGAATATTTTCAGATACTCTTTCATTTCTGTTCAGCTTGAGATGATTCATAATCCTTGAAAGCCTGCCAGGCGTTGCGACAGGTTTCGAGAAAAGCCCTTGAAGAGATTGTTGCGGCTGTGATCCCGTCGATTTCTCCGCCCGGATCTTTAGAGACATGGAAATCTGTTACAGAAGGATCCTTGTCGATTATGGAGCGGGCGGCAGTCGGATCGCGGAACCATGCTTCCATTTTTGTGCCCAGTCCCGGGGTTTCCGCTTGCTGAAGCACTCTATAGTCTTTGATGGAGCCGTCTGCCTTGAATCCGCACATCACGGTGATCTGTCCGGCGAATCCGTTCATTGATTCTCCCTTGACCGCGGCTCCCACAAGTTTGCCGTTTTCTTTGGCCGGATAGACAGTGAACTGGTTTCCGTCGATGGTTGTATTCCATTTCTCTTCTTCCGGATTATTGTCAAATTCGGGAGAGACTTCCGCTATGGCCTGCTGCTGCTGAAGGGCAGCCTGCAGTTCGATGGGTTCCTTGGTAAGAGAATATGTCACTCCCAACAATGTTCCTGCAAGAACCGTTATTCCTCCGAGGGAGAGAATCATGTTGGGGAGATTGGATGCAAGTTTTTTCATGCCATTGCCCTCCTTTCTTTTTCTCCGAAAGCAGTGGGTCTGCAATAGCGGTTGATGAGCGGCACGAAACTGTTCATAAGCAGGATTGCGAACGACATGCCTTCGGGATACGCTCCGAAACGGCGGATTATAATGGTGATGAATCCGATCATCGCGCCATAGATTAATTGTCCTTTATGTGTCATGGGTGAGGTGACATAGTCAGTGGCCATGAATACGGCGCCGAGCAGCAGACCTCCTGCAAAAATATCAAGCACGGGATTCCCTCCCAGAGCCCATGAGAACAGTGCTGCCGAGGCTATAACCGAAACCGGGATATGCCAGGTGATTGTCCGTGTGGCAAGAAGATATATCAGTCCGAGCAGTATGGCAATTCCTCCCACTTCTCCGAGTGAACCGTTGATGTTTCCGGTCATCATGCTGACAAGGTCATAGTCGGCGATGTCAGGCATTCCGTGCGATTCGTTAAGGTGGGAGAGGATAGTGGCACCCGTGCTGGCATCGGTCGATGCGCCTGTAGAGGCATGGAACCCTGGATTTATGCCTGCTGGCCATGTGGTCATTGCCGCAGGGAAAGAGATGAGAAGAAACACGCGTCCCACGAGAGCCGGATTCCAGATGTTGCATCCGAGTCCTCCAAAGCTCATCTTTCCTATGCCTATTGCCACAACGGCTCCGATAATCACCATCCACCAGGGCAGGATGCTCGGCAGATTGAAAGCGAGAAGCAGGCCAGTGATGAGAGCCGAGCCGTCTGCCAGAGTCGGAGAACGGTGAAGCATCCATCTGGATATGGAATATTCGGTGATGAGACATGCCGCCACACTTATCAGTGTGATCCACAGGGCCGGAAGTCCGAAAGCCCAGATCGCAACTGCAAAAGCGGGAATCATGGCAATCACCACATTCCACATGCACCTGGAAATGCTTCCTTTCGCATGGATATGGGGCGAGAGGGAAATGGTGAGTTTATTCATTTGAGAAATATTCTGTTGTTATAGTCATTTACAATTTTTTTATCTCCTGTTTGCCGAGCTTTATGAAGTCGAGTATCGGACGTGATGCCGGACATATGTAGCTGCAGCTGCCGCATTCCACGCAGTTCATGGCTCCATGAGCTTTCATCTCATCCCACACCCGATTTTCTCCAAGAAGCATGAAGAGGTAGGGCTCAAGTCCCATAGGGCATACATTCACACATCGGGCACACCTGATGCACGGTCCTGAAGCGCGGCGGGAGGCCTCCGACTGCGGAAGAACCACGATTCCCGACAATCCCTTTGTGGCTGTGGCCTCAAGGGCTGAAACCGCTTTTCCCATCATAGGACCTCCGGCAATAATCTTTCCGGCATTTTCCGGCATGCCGCCGGCATGTTCTATCATCTCGGATATGGGTGTGCCGTTTTTTACTATGAAGTTGCCGGGATTTGAAAGTCCATGGCCTGTGACTGTCACCACACGCTCTGTGAGTGGCTTTCTGAGATATACAGCTTCATAAATGGCAAATGCAGTGGCGACGTTGTCTACAATGCATCCTGTCTCGATGGGTAGGGCGCCCGCCGGCACGATTTTCCCGGTCAGGGCGTAAATGAGCTGTTTTTCTCCACCTTGCGGGTATTTCTTTTTGAGTGTTTCCACATGGAGTTTCCCTGAATAAACAGAGCATGCCTCTTTCATTGCAAGAATGGCCTCCGGTTTGTTCTCTTCAATTCCGATAATACCCCGTGGGGCACCTGTCGCTTTCATTATGAGCAGTGTGCCTTTCACTATCTCGTCGGCATGAACTCTCATGATAGCATCATCACAGGTGAGACATGGCTCACACTCCGCGCCGTTGATAAGCACTGTATGTGCGGTCTTCCCCTCAGGCACAGTAAGCTTCACCCTTGTCGGGAAAGTGGCGCCTCCGAGACCTACAATGCCGGCTTCGCCGACAATCCTTATTATCTCTTCAGGACCAAGGAAATCCACTTCCTCCTGAGTTCGGATCTGTTGCTGTTCGGGACATTCCTGATCTTCTTCCGGCGTGATCACGATGGAGTCCTGCCATATGCCCTGCGGATTTCTGGTGGGTTCAAGTTTTTTTACAGTGCCGTTTACAGGAGAATGCAATGCTGCGCCCACAAAGCCGCCGGCTTCCGCAATAATCTGTCCGGACACGACATGATCACCCGGTTTCACAATAGGGCGGGAAGGGGCTCCGATGCACTGGGGGAGCATGATTCTCAATTCGGGAGAAGCCGGGATCCTCACAATGGGTTTCCCTGCTGTAAGTTTGTCTTCGGGCGGATGGATTCCACCCTTTCTGAAAGTCTTCATATGATAGGACTGGAAGTTACGATGGAATGACGGGGACAAGCCTTTACGCATTCCCCGCACTGAGTGCATTTCTCTTGGTCGATATGAGCCAGGAATGATGATATCACAGGAGCTTCAACAGGGCATACTTTCCGGCATTTGGTGCAGCCTATGCATGCCACGCCACATTCTTTCATAGCCACAGGACCACGGTCTCTGTTGGCGCATGCCACCCATACAATCGGCCTGGATGGATCATAAGGCACAAGCTCGCAGAGATTTCTCGGACATGCCGCCACACATTTGCCGCAACCTGTGCATTTTTCAAAATCCACGTGTGGGAGTTCCTCTCCAGGGAGCATGATCATTGCTCCAAACGGACAGGCGGCCACGCAGTCGCCACATCCGAGGCATCCATAAATGCAGTCTGATTCTCCCTGATAAAGAGACGCTTCCATCACACATGACTTTACACCGTCATAATGGTTGCGGCTGTCGCGGTTGTCGCATGAGGCGGAGCATCTCACCACTGCCACATGCTTTATTGATTCGGAGGGGGTGAGACCTACAATGCCGGCAATTTTAGACATGCCGTCGGCATCAAGGCTGTTGCAGTTGAGTCCCTCCATTGTTTTCGCGCCCGCACATTCCACTGCGAAGGCGTGACATCCGGAAAAACCGCATCCGCCACAATTGGCTCCGGGAAGAAGTTCTTCTATTTCTGCGATCTTCGGATCCTCAAACACATAGAATTTTTTTGCCGCAAGGAAAAGGAGCACAGCGGCAATAATGCCGATAATGCCCAGTACGATTACGGAAGAAGTGATAATCATATTCAATCAGTTGTCTTAGATTTTTCAATTTGTAGCCTTTGGCCAATTATCAGAATATAAGATATTCTTTATTCGGCTCGTTGTGGCTTGCCGACAATTTCAAAAGAGAATTCGTGGGCCACTTTGTTGCGTGCGGCCCAAAGGATAATGAAAAAAAGTATCATTGAGCCAACGCCGGAGAGTGCGGCGGCAAGCTGATCGAATGTCACAAGATAGACAGCAACCATTACAGCCACAAGTGCAATGCACGGGAATACAGTTGCATACATTATCGCTTTGCGATGCATTCTTTCAGTGCCTCTGATCGTGACGATGTCATTTTTCCGGAAATCACGTGCATGGTTTGTGTGAATGTCAACAAGGTTGTCTGCCTTTGCATTGGCGGTGCCACACAGGGCTGCAGCCGGACATGAACCGCATTCATCGGCATCATTTATCCTGACTTTTACTATGTTTTTTTCAGGCATTGTGCTGACCACTACAGCCTCGTGTTCGATATATTCTATATCTCCGTCTTCACTCATATGAAAATCTGTTTGAAATATAGGTGCAAAATTAATAAAAAAGGGGTATTTATCATTTAAAAAGGTTAAAAAATCAGTCATGGATTAGAAAAAAGTATAAAATGATTAAAATCATCCTTGTATTTATGCTGAGCGATATGAAAATAAGGTTAAATCAGGGTCTATATTTAGTTAAATTGCAGAAAATATGTTAAAAACATATGAAATAATTTGGTTTAATGAAAACGTTTGCGTAATTTTGGGGCACTTAGAATAGTGAACAATGCTTACAATCTATCTTAAGTTAGTTAAATGATCGGTTCCTTACACCTCACCACGCCTGATGGCCGAGATGCCCGAGAGGGTGCTACAGCTGTTGCTAAAGCGTAGTCTATGCTTGATTCGGCTAGATTCAGGTGAGAATGTAATGAGAGTCCGGCCAACATTCTGTTGTTGGCCGGACTCGTTGTGTTATTTGAAATGACCGGAGTGCAATCATAGAGCGTTTCCTTGATAAGAATCATCGCCACGGTGGCTTTATATTTGAGGTTTGCTATATGTGAAACCAAAGGAAACCGCTGACAATAATCTTTAAGGTATTAAGTTTAATAAGTGGATGTGAATCCGGCTGGATCATGTTTCATAGATGTGTCATTACTTTCTGTCGGTAACATGAAAATTTCAGTGCGACAGAAGTTTTGAATTAATTCAACCTATTGATTATAAACTAATACTTCGTCTATATTGAAAACTAATACTACAGCATGAAAACAAAAGGAATGATATTGATGCTCTCTGTCCTGACAGCATCTGCCGTTCAGGCCGCAGAGGTGAAAAGTCCCGACGGAAAACTTGTGGTCTCTACAAGTCTCAGCAAGGAGGGCACTCCTCTTTATTCAGTTACTCTTGATGGGAAAAGAATCATTGAGGACACTCCATTGGGCATTGTGACTGACTTCACAGACCTTTCCAAAGGTCTTGTAGAGAAAAATGTGACCGTCAGGTCTGACAAGAGAAGCTATACTCAGGATAAAATCAAAAAGAGTCATATCGATGTAGATGCCACAAATGCTGTGGTGGAATATGAGGGGGAAGGAGGCAAGAAGCTCAATATAGAGTTTCATGTGTCGAATGACGGAGTGGCATTCCGCTATAAGGTTCCCCGTCAGCAGGAGAGAGGTTCTATGGTGGTGAAAAAAGAACTCAGTTCTTTCGATTTCCCTGACGGAACCACTACTTTCCTTACTTCACAGTCAGACCCGATGGTGGGATGGAAACGCACAAAGCCCAGCTATGAGGAGTTTTATGTGGTAGACGCCCCTATGAACCAGAAATCGGAGTTCGGACATGGCTATACTTTCCCGGCTCTTTTCAAGACGGCCGACGATAATTGGATTCTTCTTACAGAAACGGGAGTTGACGGTTATTACTGCGGTTCGAGACTGAGTGATTATACAGACGGACGTTACAGCATCGCTTTTCCTATGGATGAAGAGAATAACGGCAACGGCACTTCAAGTCCCGGCGTCGCTCTTCCCGGAGTCACACCCTGGAGGGTGATGGCAGTAGGCAATAGCCTTGCCCCGATTGTTGAGACCACACTTCCCTGGGATCTCGTGCAGCCAAAATATGAGTCGAGAAAGGCCCGTCCTGCAAAAGGGACATGGAGCTGGATTCTCTGGCAGGACGGCAGTATAAATTATGATGACCAGGTGAAATATATCGATTTTGCCGCCGATATGGGGTATGACAATGTCCTTATCGACAACTGGTGGGACACCAATATCGGAGAGAAGAAGATGGAGGAGCTGATTAAATATGCCCATGGTAAGGGTGTGAATCCTATTCTCTGGCATTCATCGTCAGGTTCGTGGAATGATATCGTTCAGGGTCCTGTGAACAGAATGGATCGTCCCATTGAGCGTAAGAAATGGATGAAGTGGATGAAGGAGAATGGTGTGGATGGCATAAAAGTTGACTTTTTCGGTGGAGACAAACAGGAGACCATCCGCCTGTATGAAGATATTCTCAGCGATGCCGCCGACTATGGCATAGATGTGGTGTTCCATGGCTGCACATTACCGCGAGGATGGGAAAGAATGTATCCCAATTTTGTGGGTGCGGAGGCAGTGCTTGCTTCAGAGAATATGGTTTTCAGTCAGGATTTCTGTGACAAGGAATCTCTTCACGCCACCCTTCATCCTTATATACGCAATGCCGCAGCTATAATGGAATATGGAGGCTCATTCCTCAACAAGCGTCTGAACAGAGGTAACGACGGAGGCAGCATACGCCGCACCTCCGATGCGTTCCAGCTTGCCCTGTCTGTTCTTTTCCAGAATCCTGTGCAGTTCTTCGCGCTTGCTCCCAACAATCTTGAGGACGCACCTGCAGTCGCGATCGAGCATATGAAGAATGTGCCCACCACTTGGGATGACACCCGCTTCATTGCCGGTTATCCCGGAAAATATGTGGTTCTCGCACGCCGTCATGCCGATAAATGGTATGTGGCCGGAGTGAGCAATCTTGACAAGCCGATGAAGCTTGACCTTGATCTTTCAATGTTTGAGAAAGGGGCCAGGGTCGGAATGATAAATGACAATAAAGATGGAGAACCCGTGAAGAAAGAGCTTGTCATAAAGAATCCCGGAAAAGTGAGTGTCACTTTAAATCCATCTTCCGGTTTACTTATTTATTGACAGTAACGAATGTGACTGATAATGTCACTGGCTTATTTATGAAAAGATCCGCCGGCTCCTCTGAGGGGCCGGCGGATCTGTTTTTGGCGGTTATACGATAATAATGAACCTTATCTTTATTTTGCGAGGAACTGGTCGAGTTTTACAAAGAACTCTGGATCATGTCCGGTGGTGATATTCACAATCTTTCCTTCAGGATTGATTATGGCTTTTGTGGGGAATCCCTGCACACCATATTCATCTGTAAGCTTGCTGTCTTCAGGATTATATACGTTCACCCAGGGGAGTTCATATTTTTTTACTCCTGCAAGCCATGCGTCTTTGGGCTCGCGGCAGTCAACTCCTACGATTTCAAGGCGGTCTTTATATTTTGCATAGGCTTCTTTAAGCTCAGGGAAACCTTTGATGCACCAGATGCACCAGCTGCCCCAGAAATCGAGTATTACCCATTTCCCTTTGAACTGAGAAAGGCTCACCATCTTTCCGTCAGTGTTTTCAAGTGTGAAGTCGGGAGCCGGAGTTGAACCGTTGGCCATAGCCTGCTGCTTACGCTCTTTTTCAAGGCTTTCCTGAATGAATTGGTTCTGACGCTCGGCAATGGGATAGAGGATAGAGGTCTTGGCGCCCTCAGAAAGACGGCCGAAAGCGTTGGCGAAATCCTCACCCTGGAGATTCATTACAGCCACGAGTGAGTTCTGGGATGTGAGATTCTCTTCGATATAATCTTTCAAAGCGGTGACATACTCATTGTAGAGAGCCATCATATCCTCCTGTTTGGGTTCGCCTGCAGCCATGAGAGCTTTCTGTTTCTCCTCTATGGGAGCTGCGAGAGCGTCAACCTCATTCATTGCTTCGATAAGGGGAGTGCCGGATATGGTGTAGTCGAGGGGTGATACCGATTTTACTTCGGCAACAATAGTCTCCCCGGGGGCAGCATAGAAGCTGATGTTCTCACGGTCGGAAAACTGAATGCCATAGCGGGATCCGCCTTCGGCAGAAGATACGGGAATCACGATAGCATTGTCCTTTACAGCTGCCTTCTCGTTGACAATGCCTCTCTCTTCACTTGTTTTGGCTGAAGCAAGCTTGAGTATGGGGGCATGGAAATAGGATACTGAGTCAAGACCGGAATTTGCTGGAAGCTTGACAGTGATGTCGGCAGAAGCTGCCGAGGGCAGCATTGCGAATGCACATAAAGCTGCGATTGTGGTTTTCTTCATGAAGAAATATTTTTAATGGTTATATAAGTCAGTAAGATGTATGTCAAATAATAAAACGTCAAAAAAGAAGATATTATTCAGGAATAGTGTGAAATAAATACCAAAATTTCTTTCTTGCGCACATAAGTTTATGTTATTTAACCTTTATAAGTCAGATTCCGGATTCTTTAAGGAGCTTGTCAAGAAGATTCTGGAACTGATAGTTTTTCAGTCCCCATTTGGGTGCCACAACGAGCTCCGGAGGACTTTGGGCAAGAAAACGCTCTATCACAATCCTCTCAGGCACTCTTTTCGTCACCTCGAGTGCGAGAGAGAGGTAGTCATCAAGTGAGAACGGTTTCACATCCACCTCTCCTTTGATCCATTGTCTGTGAAGGGGAGTGTCACGCAGAATCTGAAGCTGATGCAGTTTCAGAGTGTCGATCGGGAGAGAACAGGCCAGGTCTACGTTCCGGAGTATCTGTTCACGTGATTCCCCGGGAAGACCGGCTATGAGATGCAGCCCGCAGTGCAGTCCACGCGAGGCAGCCCTTCTTACAGCGTCTTCCACATCATGCCATGTGTGATGACGGTTTATCAGTGAGAGTGTGGCGTCGGAAGACGATTCGGCCCCTATTTCCAGAAACACCGGATTCTCTCTGTTAAGATTCTGAAGCACGTCAAGCACAGAATCCGGAAGGGTGTCGGGCCGGGTGCCGATCACAAGACCCACCACGTCCTCGCAGTCAAGGGCTGAGGAGTAAAGCTTCTGCAGAGAGTCGGGATCTTTGCCATGAGTGTTGGTGTAGGATTGAAAATATGCGAGGAACTTCATCTTCGGATATTTTCTGGCAAAGAATAATTTCCCGCTTTCAATCTGAGAGCCCACATCGGGAGTGTGCATGCAGTAGGCGGGCGAAAAGGAATCGTTGCGACAATAGGAGCATCCGCCTGTTCCGAGCGTTCCGTCTCTGTTAGGACAAGAAAACCCGGCGTTCACAGATATTTTCTGTACTTTTACGCCGGGAAAAAAAGTCTGGAGATAATCGGAATAAGTCTTCATATCTTATTTTGAAATCACACAAGGAAGTCGGCTATTACGAGAGCTGCCATAGCCTTCACCACATGAACCGCCCTGACAGCCACACATGGGTCATGACGCCCCGCGGGCTTCATGACAACAGGATTCCCTTGAGTGTCTACTGTATTCTGCGGTTTCATCAGAGTCGGAGTCGGCTTGAATGCCACGGAGAAGAATATAGGCATTCCGTTTGATATTCCGCCCTGTATTCCGCCGCTGTAATTGGTTGCTGTGGAAATATTGTCGGGAGTCTCGTCTGAATGTATGAAATTGTCTGCCGTCTCGCTTCCGTATGCCGAAGCTGACTGAAAACCGAGTCCGTATTCAAAACCTTTGGCTGCATTGATACTCATCATTGCAGCGGCAAGACGAGCGTGAAGTTTGTCTGCCACGGGGGCTCCGATTCCGGCAGGCATGCCGGTGATAAGACAGCTCACACGTCCTCCGACACTGTCACCCGTTTTTTTGGTCATCTTCACCATCTCTTCCATTGCGAGCTTGATATCCGGATTTACATCCAGTCTCTGCGGCTGTGAAGGATTGGTGATGAAACCGTCAAAAAGATTTCCGGCCGTTACAGATCCTACTTGAGACAGCACGGCATCAATGATAATTCCCTTTGATTCGAGCCATTGTGAAGCGAGAGCTCCTGCCACAACCCAGTTTACCGTTTCCCGTGCGCTTGAGCGTCCACCTCCTCGGTGATCGCGTATGCCATAGCGCTTTATATATGTATAGTCTGCATGATTCGGACGGTAAAGCGAAGCCATCTCATCGTAGTCGTTGGAATGATGGTCAGAATTTCTGACTATGAATCCGATGGGCGACCCGAGAGTAATCCCTTCCGGGGAAATGCCTGACAGAAATTCAGGTGTATCTGATTCGTTGCGGGCTGTGACGAGAGGTGATGATCCGGGTCTACGCTTTGCCACTTCTTCCAGAAGGGCGTCAAAATCAATCTTATAGCCGGCGGGGAAACCGTCGATCACGCCTCCCATAGCAGGCCCGTGGCTTTCTCCGAAAGTGGTGAGGGTCAAGTTTTTGCCAAATGTGTTCATAATTCAGAAGCTATGTCTGCCGCTTGGGCGTTGGCGGCACGCACGAGATCTCCGGGTGCCAGTTTAAGCTGTAGCCCACGTTTCCCTGCGCTGACGTAGATGAAGGGGAATGAAAGAGCCTCCTCGCTGATGAATACCGGGTAATTCTTTTTCATGCCGATTGATGTGCATCCTCCCCGGATGTAACCGGTGAGTGGCTGCAACTCCTTCATCGCTATCATTTCAGCTTTTTTATTACCGGAAACTTTTGCGGCCTTTTTGAGATCGACCTCCCTGTTGCCGGCCACAACGCAGACAAAGATTCCGTTTTTGTCACCACGGAGCACAAGGGTCTTGAATACCTGTTCGATCGGTTCTCCGAGTTCAAGGGCTACGTGGTCGGCGGCGAGATTGTCGGGATCTACCGTATATTCCACAAGTTCGTAATTTATGTGGAGACGGTCAAGAATCCTTGCGGCATTGGTTTTTTCGCTCATTTTCAGACAGGGTTATATGGGATTATTTATCCATGGTGACGAGGAGTTCCTCGTTGTTGCGTGTCATCTCCATTCTTTTCTTGATAAACTCCATGGCTTCGATAGAATTCATGTCGGCAAGATAGTTGCGGAGAATCCACATGCGGTTGAGTGTTTCCTGAGAAAGCAGGAGGTCATCGCGGCGGGTTGACGAGGCAATGATGTCTACAGCGGGGAAGATGCGCTTGTTGGAGAGCTTGCGGTCAAGCTGAAGTTCCATATTGCCAGTGCCCTTGAATTCCTCGAAGATCACTTCGTCCATCTTTGAAGATGTCTCGGTGAGGGCTGTCGCGATAATTGTGAGAGAACCGCCGTTCTCAATATTACGTGCAGCTCCGAAGAAACGCTTGGGGCGCTGGAGGGCATTGGCATCCACACCACCTGAAAGGATTTTTCCGGACGCCGGCGACACTGTGTTGAACGCTCTGGCCAGACGTGTGATGGAGTCAAGCATTATGACCACATCATGGCCACATTCCACAAGTCTCTTGGCCTTCTCAAGCACTATGTTCGCGATTTTCACGTGTCTGTCGGCCGGTTCGTCAAATGTGGAGGCAATTACTTCGGCATTTACGCTGCGTGCCATATCTGTCACCTCCTCGGGTCGTTCGTCGATAAGGAGCATGATGATATGGGTGTCGGGATGATTCTCTGAAATTGCGTTGGCTATATCCTTCAGGAGAATGGTTTTACCTGTTTTGGGCGGAGCCACTATGAGCGCTCTCTGTCCTTTGCCTATAGGGGCGAACATATCCACAACGCGGGTGGAGATGTTTGTGCTTCTTCCTTTGGTGATGTCGAATTTTTCGTCAGGGAATAGAGGCACAAGATGTTCGAAAGGAACGCGGTCGCGCACCACCTCAGGTTTAAGACCGTTGACAGACAGCACGCTTACAAGAGGATAATATTTGTCGCCTTCTCTTGGAGGACGGATTGAAGCTTCTACAACGTCGCCTGTTTTGAGACCATATTCCTTGATCTGGTTCTGAGAAACATAGACATCATCCGGGCTTGATAGATAATTATAGTCGCTTGAGCGCAGGAAACCATATCCCTCGGGCATTATTTCAAGCACTCCGTAAGTGTTGAGAATCCCTTTGAAATCATAGGGGGATTCCTGTATCATTACGGGGGGCACAGGCTGTCCCTGCTGGCGCAGCATTCTCTGCTGCTTCTTGAGCATGTTCTTCTGCTGCTTCGTGAGGGGCTGCTGAGAGGTTGCTCCAGGTTCGCGAAGCTGAATCGGTTCGGCCTGGGGAGTGGGGAGTGCCGCAAGCTCGTCTTGAACGGGCTCCGGCATATTGTTCTGGGGCTGGGGGAGTGGTGCCGGCTCGCGATGGGCGTCACGCTGTCCGCGTGGCATGAATGTCTTACCCTTTGATGGAGTGAAAAACGAGGTGAGGGAAAGAGTATCGGCAGAAGTTTTCTGATTTCTTGGAGTGAAAATCTTCAACTTGGGATGTTCCGGCTCCTCTCGTTTTGAAGTAACTGAAGAATCCTGTGTGTTGTTTACGGCAGGAGTAATTTCAGTGTTGTCATTCTGTGATGATGATTCAGAAGTTTCTGAAGAGGGTTGAATTTCCGCTGCTGCTGAGTCTGCAGGTGTGTTCTCTGCCAACATAGGCAAAGAGGAAGTTTCTGAGGAGGTAGATTTCTTTACCCTGACTTTCTTACCTGCTGTTTTCTCGACTGCAGTTTTTTCAGCAGGGGTATTTGCAACATCCTCGGCTTGTATGTTTTCTGTAGATTTAGGTTTTCTTCCTCTACGCTTGGGCGCGGGAAGTAAAGTCTCTCCGGAGGCAGTGGCCTCATCAGACATGGATGCATTTTGTTTCTCTGCTACAGAGGTTTCCTGAGCATTTGCTTTCTGTGTTTTTCTGGCACGAGGCTCCTTGGCCGGCTTCTTTTTGTCGGCATTTTTCTGTCGGAAATCCTCTACTGACGCATCAGCCTGAAGATCAAGAATCTGGTCGATGATTTGATCTCTTGAGAGTGAAGATGTCTTTTTGATACCCATGGATTCGGCAGTTTCCCTGATAAGGGTGTCGTCCATGTCGTTTAAATCATTGATGTGGAACATAAAAAGAGATTATGTTTTGATTTTTATCGGCATGCGCAAGTCTGTAGAAATTTAACGCATTTTTAGTCTTCCAGCTTCACCGGTGACTTGTCGCTATGGAATGCGCATGCAAAGATAAGGGGGAATATTAACGGAAGAATAAGTGCAGTCTCAATCACGGCATCGCGGGCGAAGCTATTCGCGATAATGGATTAAATGAAGGGGAGATTGAGATTCTTGCTCTTGGGAATGACGCCTGAAATGGCGTCTTAGTTCATGCAAAATTAGATAAAAAATCTGAATTGCACAATTATATAACGTAAAAATGACATGAAAAGTTGCGAAAATCATGCAAACCGTCAATAGACATGTGGAATAAATGGGATAGAAGGGGTTATTTTTGTTTAATAATGAGATGATGGTTTCTTAATTCAAGAGTTCCGTTAGGAAGAGTCCATCGGCGTATGTCAGGTTTGTCTGCTTTTATGGCTTTGATTACTTCCGATGCGGTTGTCGTGAAAGGTTTCAGCGGTGCTATGTATCTTCTGACGAGAAGTTCCGGAGCCGGAAAGTCAAGCACATCTTTTTCTGAGAGCGGAACTCCTGTTTCCGGCAACGCCCCGGCTAAAGCCTTCTCTACTATTTTGTTCTCCTCAAGAATATGGCTTATACTTTTCCCCATGGCCTTGTCAAAGCCTTCCCATCTGCTTCTGAGCATAGGGATAATCTCATTGCGGAGATAATTGCGCCGATAGTCGCTTTCGAGATTTGTGGAGTCTGTCACGAATGAAAGGCCTTTCATTTCAAGGTAATCAATAATCTCTTTCCTGCTGACATGGAGCAACGGACGCCAGATCTCTCCATTGTCGGGAACCATTGCTTTCAGTCCGGCTGTTCCCGATCCTCTGAAAAGATTAAGGAAGAAAGTCTCGATATTGTCATCGGCATTATGACCGGTGGCTATACGCTCGGCCCCGATCCGGGACGCAAGTTCCCGAAACCAGCCGTACCTTAATTCACGGCATGCCATCTCAACGGAACATCCTTTGTGCTCCTTAATATATAAGGGCACGTCAAAATGCTTCACTTCAAGCTCCACTCCAAGTTCCTTGCATAAGGAGGTGACAAACTTCTCGTCTCGGTTGCTTTCTTCCCCCCTCAGATGAAAATTGCAGTGAGCCGCTGTGACGGAAATGTGACTCAGCGACTTCAGAGCGGCAATGAGAGCCACGCTGTCAGGGCCGCCGCTAAGTGTGGCCAGCACTTTTGTCACTTTGGCAGACTTGACTGCGTCACGAATATATGATTCAACGGATTTATTAACTTTTTTTGCACTAAACATAGGTGCGAAATTAGAAAAATATTATTAACTTTGCGTAATCGAAAGAGAAAAAATAATATTTACAACTTAATAACTCAAAATTATGGCTAAAGAATGGATCTGCACCGTGTGCGGATATGTAGCAGAGGGTGAGAACGCTCCTGAGAAGTGCCCCCAGTGTGGCGCTCCTGCCTCAAAATTCAAAGAACTTGATCAGAAGGAACTTCTTCAGTTTGTAACAGAGCATGTGATTGGCGTTGCCAAGGACGTGGACGATGAAATGAAGAAAGACCTCAACAATCACTTCATGGGCGAATGCACCGAGGTTGGCATGTATCTTGCCATGTCTCGTCAGGCAGACCGTGAGGGATATCCCGAAGTAGCTGATGCTTTCAAGCGTTATGCTTTTGAGGAGGCTGAGCATGCTGCCAAGTTTGCAGAGCTCCTCGGTGACATGGTTTGGGACACCAAGACCAACCTTGAGAAGCGTATGCATGCAGAGGCCGGTGCAAATGCCGACAAGATGCGCATCGCTTCCAATGCAAAGGCTCAGAACCTTGATGCTATCCACGACACTGTTCATGAGATGGCTAAAGACGAGGCTCGTCACGGACAGGGCTTTGCCGGCCTTTATCAGCGCTTCTTCGCTAAAAAGTAAAAATAAGAAGTAAACTTATTCAATCAGGCCCCGCAGCTTCAATGTTGCGGGGCCTGTTTTATATCCGATAATAATCTTCGGGAGTGATGATGGTTAATCACTCCTGATTTTTATGAAGGGACTTAAGAATAATAGGATAATAAGCGTATTCCTGATAATTGGCGATAAAGTTAGTAATTATGGAACTTAGTCCAGCTTGCAATATGTTATTGTGAAATAGAAGCGCGAGGCTGAAGAAATTTTCTGCACAACCCTGAGTATTTATCTCATGTGCGATGTCATTATTAGAAGACATATGCGATTCTCATCACCTATGGCTCTCCAATAAGACAAAGACCAAGCGTTTTGTACGCAGATTTGCAGATAACCAAAATCATTTGTTAAAAAACATTCATAAAACAAAAAGATGTGCAAAATTAATCTGTCTGAACCCAAAATCCAAATATAATTGGAATTTTAACATTTCATTTAGCAATATTTTTAACAAATTTTTACCTACTTTCCTTGCCTTAAACCCGCATATTATTGCTTTTTGCCACTTTAAAGCCCCATTTAGCAAATTTTAAGTAATTTTATATGCAAAATTATATACAACAATTATACAAATCTATCATTATGACAAAATGATTATTTCTCTGTCGGAATTATTATTTTTTCAGTTATGTCAATAAATTATTCCCCTATTGGTTTCAATTCACAGGTGTTCTTAAACCTGCGAAACTACCTATAACTTTATCGCAAATTATTAAAGTATGAGAAAATTGTTTTTCCTTCTCATGACACTCATCGGCATTTCTCTCGGGGCCAGTGCCCAAGGGAGAACTGTGCATGGAGTGGTCACATCTGGTGATGACAGTGAGCCTATAGTAGGTGCCACAGTCATGGTGACTGGCACCACAATCGGAACCACTACCGACATCGATGGAAAGTTTGTCATCAACAATGTTCCGGCAAGCGCGAAATCAATCAAGGTGAGCTATGTGGGAATGACTTCACAGGAAGTGCCCATCACCAAGGGTGAGATTAAAATCGTGCTTGGCCTCAACTCAGAGGTGCTTGATGAGGTGGTGGTTACCGCCCTCGGCATCTCACGCGATGAAAAGACACTCGGCTATGCAGCCACACAGGTCAATGCCAGTGAAATCGAGCAGGCCCGTACAACCAATGTCATGGCCGCTCTTCAAGGCAAGGTGGCCGGTCTGCAGGTGCAGACCACATCCGGCGATCCCGGTATGGCCAACAACGTATCTATCCGTGGTTTAGGTTCTATCAACGGTTCAAACCAGCCACTCTATGTAGTGGATGGTGTTCCTGTGGAGAGCTCTTCACGTGATGCTCAGGGCCACTCTATCGCAGCCGGCGGTGTCAGCAATATCGCACCCGATGATATAGCTTCTCTTACTGTACTTAAAGGTGCAGCCGCAACAGCACTTTACGGTAGCCGTGCAGCCAACGGTGTGATCATCATCACCACCAAGAGCGGAAAAGGCTCCGGCGGAAAGAACTTCAGTGTGACTTACAGCGGCACAGTAGAAGCAAGCAGAGTAGGTTATATTCCTGAGATGCAGAATCTCTGGGGACAGGGCTGGAACGGAAACCAGACATTTATCGAGAACGGTTCATGGGGTCCTGCTCTTGATGGAAGCATGCAGGTGTATGGTCCGGTATGGAACAATTCTCAGCTCCTTCATGAGTACAGTGCCAAGAAGAACAACGTACGTGATTTCTATGACACCGGATGGTCGCAGACCCACAACATCGCAATGAGTGGTATCAGCAACGACGAGAAGATGACATTCTACACGTCATATTCTTATACCAACAACAACGGTGTGATGCCTACAGATGCAGATTCATATACTCGTAACACCATCTCTTTCCGTGGATCATATGCTCCCGAGAAATGGCTCAAAGTTTCTGCGGCTATGAATTTCGCCAACTGGAAAACCAAAACTGTCGGTTCTTATCAGGGCACATCACCTATCGATGGTGTACTCGAAATGCCGAGAGACGTATCTATTGTAGACATGAAGGATCTCAGCAATCCTTTCAATACTCCCGAGGCTTATTTCACACCTTACGGTATTACCAACCCCTACTGGGCAATCGCCAACAACTACAATACTCTTAAGGGCAAGCAGACTTTCGGCAAACTTCAGCTCGATCTCTTCCCCGTGGACGGACTTACACTTACATATCGCTTCGGATTTGATTACTCGGACTACGATATCAAGATTGGTAGCCCCGAAATCGCTCTTGATGACGCGCTCATCAACAACGACTACGGCTATGCTCCGAGCAACATGAACCAGGCAGGATGGGTATACGACCAGTATCGCCGTCAGCATGAGCTCAACCACGATTTTCTCGCCAACTATCAGAACAAATTCCTCGACGAGAAACTTGATGTGAGTGTGACAGCAGGTCTCAATATCAACGAACGTGCTTACACATGGATGCAGGGTCAGACAGACAACCTTGCTGTTCACACTGATTTCTGGATGCTTTCCAACGGCGCTACCCGCACTACTCTCAGTGAGTCTGAGTCGAAACGCCGTCTCGTGGGTCTTTTCGGAGACATCACAGTGGGCTGGGATAATTTCCTCTTTGTGGATTTCACAGCGCGTAACGACTGGTCATCAACTCTTCCCAAGGGAAAGAATTCATTCTTCTATCCCGGTGTGACTTTCTCGGGAATCTTCACAAAGTTTATCCCCAGCAATCCGATTCTTACATTCGGTAAAATCCGTGTCGCTTACGGAAAGACCGGTAATGACGCCTCTCCTTATTATACTGCCACCAACTACACTCAGGCATATACCAACGGCTACTATGTGAGTGATATCATCAAATTCCCCTTCGGAGCCAAGAACGCATTCATGGCTTCCAAGACTTCCGGAGCCAATACACTTCGTCCGGAGATGACCTCGGAGTTTGAGGTTGGTACCAACCTTAAGTTCTTCGGCGGAAGAATCGATCTCGACGCATCGTTCTATAACCGTGTCACCAAAGATCAGATCTTCACACTCCCTATCGATCCTGCCACCGGTTTCACAAGCCAGGTAGTCAACTTCGGTGAAGTTCGCAACAGAGGTGTGGAAATCATGCTTAACACCACTCCTGTGCAGACTGAGAACTTCCAGTGGGATCTCGGTTTCAACTTCTCGAAAAACTATAACAAGGTTCTTTCTCTTCCTGAGAGCCTCGAGGGTGGAAAAGTCAACATCTACAGCTTCTCAGCCGGTAATGACGCAGTCTATATGTATGCGGAGCAGGGTAAGGCACTTGGCCAGTATTACACATATCTTCCCGTATACGTGGATGATCCCAACAGCCCTTATTTCGGATGTCCTGTCGTAGACAATGCCGGACAGCCCGTGAGAACCACTAATGTGCAGGATACAGGCATGAACATGAACCATCAGTGGACCGGCGGCATTACCACCTCTTTCACTGCATATGGCGTGACACTCAGCGCTGCGTTTGATATCCGTTACGGCGGACATATGTTCTCCAGAACAAAGAATCTCATGCAGTTCACCGGTAACGGTAAAGTGACAGAAGAGAATATGCGCCGTCCGTTTATTGTTCCCAACTCTGTTGTGGCAAACGGCGACGGAACCTACAGCGAGAATACCACTCCTATCTATATCGCCGACAGCAGCTATCAGACATATTTCAATGACTATGGCTATGGCAACCAGGGTCTGGCTTTCATGGTGGACCGTACATATTGCAAGATCCGCAATATCTCTCTGAGCTGGAACCTTCCCAAGAAATGGCTCAACAGCATTTCTCTCAATGAAGTGGTGCTTACTGCTTATTGCAACAATCCGTTCCTCTGGACAGCCAAGGGCAACCGTTATGTGGATCCCGAGTCTACAACATCTGTAAACTCCGGAGACCTTGCATATGGTTTCGGCGAGCTCTACACCAACCCGAACCGCCGCACCTTCGGATTCAATCTCAAAGTAAACTTCTAAAGAAAAATCAGCAATGAAAAAGATATTACTGACAGGCGTCGTGGCTCTCTCACTCTCAATGGGTGCGTGTGACGATTACCTTGACATTAACGACAGCCCCAACTCTCCGAGTGTCGACAAGCTTAACACCGACCTGATTTTCCCCGGTGCGGAGATGGCTTTCGCCAATATCTATGGTGACTATATGTGCACAACGGGAGGATACTTCGCTCAATATTTCTCTCAGTATTTCGGCACAAGCAACTACATGGACTATAGCCAGTTCAAACAGAGTGCCACCCGCAGCAGCAGTGCCTATACCCAGCTCACAGCAGGATGCCTGCAGAACATGAAGACCGTTCAGGAGAAGGCGATAGCAGGAGAGGAATGGGGCACATATCTCGCTGCAACCGTGATCAGGGCAGCCACATTCCAGACTCTCGTTGACTGCTATGGAGCAATTCCTTACAGTGAGGCTCTCGACATCAACAACACCACTCCCAAATATGACGACGGCAAGGATGTGTATGCCGGACTTATAGCAGAACTCGACGAGGCTATCTCCAAAGTGAATGGTTCTGAAAAAGTGGCTACCAACTTCCTCCTTCCCGGAAAATTCGCTTCAGAGTGGGTTAAGGTTGCAAACGCGCTTAAACTCCGTCTTCTCATGCGCGAAAGCAATGCCGTGAATGTACAGGCCGAGGTCGGAGCACTTATCGCAGAGAATAATTTCCCGACAAAAGATGTGTCCTGGTCGGGATGCTGGAAAGATGAGCTCGGACAGGCGAACCCGTTCTACACAGAAGATAACTATGCTTCATATGGTGGAAGCCAGAAAAACATGATTCTTAATCTGTCACTTCTCACCACAATGAATGCTGCTGACGATGCTCGTCTGAAAGTGTTTTTCGACCCCAATACTGTGAAGAGAGAGTATCAGGGTGGAGTTTCAGGCACCAACTTCAGCACCACTGCCAGCTATAAGGCTAATTACTGGTGTCGTCCTCACAAGGAGTTTGACAGCCCTGTTTATCTTATCACTCTTGCAGAGATTGAGTTCTTCAAGGCCGAGTATGAGGCACGTTACGGTTCACAGGCCAATGCCGAGGCTCACTACATAGCAGCTATCAAGGCATCTTTCGATACTGCCGGAACAGATGGCGTTGAGACAGTACTCGAGGCTTTCCCCTATGATCCTGCAAACTATGCCAAATCAATCGGTATTCAGAAATGGGTGGCTCTTTCCGGAGTTAACCAGTTTGAAGGATGGTGTGAGCTTCGCCGCCTGAGATATCCCCAGTTCGGCACAGTTACCGGAGATCAGCTTTACGATCTTGTAAGCGATGTATATTCTCCCGGTCTTCTCCAGCCCGGCACTCTTTACACTCCGATTGACGTCAACACCTCATTGGGCAACAACAAGCTTCTTGAGAGATGGCCTTATCCGGAATCTTCTTCAAGCCGCAACAACAAGACACCTAAATATGAGGGTGACGGCACACCTATTTTCTGGGCTCAATGATTCTGACTTAAAAAAGATTTCAACATGAAAAAGACGATATCTATATTTGCATCCGCACTTGCGCTTCTTTCCCTTGCTTCCTGCAGCAAGGACACTGAGGGATTGACGCAGATTACATATTATGCCGTGATAGACCTGGATGGGCCTATATATGATCAGGCAGTTGCCGGACAGGCATATACCGATCCCGGATATTCTGCCACCATGCAGGGGGAGGATATCACAAGTGACGTGAAAGTGACCACCAACATGGACATGCAGAATCCTAAGCCCGGATATTATAAGGTGACTTATTCGGCAGTGAATGAAGATGGCTTTTCAGCTTCTGCAGAGCGCTATGTGCTCGTGGCAGATGCCGACGACAAGGCATCAGGCTATTACACCACAAGCCCCCAGAGTTTCCGCGATTCCGGATCCGTCACTCTTTATGGCAGGGCTTTCAGCGTGACTGTCTATGGCAACGGCGCAGGCACTTATCACGTATCCGACTTCCTCGGAGGCTGGTATGACCAGCGTGCCGGTTATGGATCCAACTATGCCGCAAAGGGAGAATTCTCTATAGCGCCTGATGGAGCGATATCACTGATAAGCAGTTCTGTGGCAGGATGGGGAGATTCTCTTTCCAGCCTTGATGATGCCTCTTTCGATGCCTCTACAGAGACAATTTCATGGGTGGCAAACTATGCCGGTATGAAGTTTCACGTGACAATGTCGAAATAAAAACGATAAACGATAATTATTGAAACAATGAAAAGATATATCAAATACACACTTATGCTCCTCGTGGCCCTGGTGGCTTCGTCTTGCAGCAAGGAGGATATACCGATGACATCCACTGTGGATCTTGCGGGCGAATGGATGGTGACCGCTTACGTAGGTGAAGAAGAGATTTACGGCCCTTTCATGGTGCTGACCTACAACACCAATGCTGATGACGGCAAGGAAATCTGGATCAATGAACTCAGCGCCTTCTGGGATCCCTCTCTCCAGGTGAAAGTGCCCTGCAATATCAGCACCCTTACTTTCGGCTCAGATCAGTCTCTGGTGAATGCCAACGGCGATAATTTCACAGTGATCGTCAAGAACGGCAAAGTGACTTTCGGAGGCACGAAGACTCCTTCCGGAAAACCTGCTGATGCCATCGAGTATCAGGTGGAATATTCCGATGATCCGGGCACTGTGTATACCTTCAAGGGATATCGCCGCACAGGTCTTGTGGAGGATGACTGAAACTTATAATTTCCATCGACGGGAGAATCTTTACAAACTAAGCACTATGAGAAGTTGCTGACAATCGATACTCCCAATAACGAGGAGGGGCGCCAGTGATGGCGCCCCTCTTTTTCGTTATGGCCCTGCTGACAGGGATTTCATATGTCTTATTTCATTGTCGGAGATACTGACACGTCATTTCTTTTTCTCCTCTTTTATCCTGGGTCGCAATACGGGAAGTGAGAGGTTGTATTTGAGTGCGAGCACACGGATAATGATTATCGTCGAGGCACAGGTGATCTGACAAACCATGTAAGACTGTCCGGCTTCAAGAGCGATCCAATAAACAAGGGCTCCTGCCAGACACGCAGTGGCGTAGATGTCTTTGCGAAACACGAGGGGTTCCTCGTTGATGAGAATGTCACGGAGCACACCACCGAAAGCTCCGGTGATAATGCCCATCACAGCGGCTACCCACATCGGATAGTCTATGGCAAGCGATTTATGGATGCCGATTACGCAGAACAGCGCAAGTCCGATACTGTCGAAAATGAACAGAATGCGGTCTTTGCTTACAAGGATATTGCTGAATATAATCACGGTGGCGAGCGACAGTGCTGTCACTCCGAGATACCACCAGGTCTGCATCCAGAAGACAGGAATGTCGAGAAGGATATCGCGGAGTGTGCCACCGCCGATTGCGGTGACGAGACCTACTGTGTAGGCGCCAAACCAGTCGAATTTCTTGGTAGCGGCAAGACGGATTCCTGAAATTGCGGCAGCGACTGTGCCGATAACTTCGAGTATAAAAGAGAAAGTCTCTTCCATTTTTACAAGGATTAAGGGTGTAAGGCCTTGACAGATGCCTTACGGAGCGGTTTTGTTTTAGAAAAGGCGAAAAGAAGGCGCGGCATCAATCACCGCGCCTTTTGTCATATCCTGCAGGATAACATTATTCTATTCAAGGAAGCACAGCACAATAACCTGTGCCACGATCACACGCATGAACATCGTGAGAGGATAAACAGTGGAGTATGCCACAGCCGGAGCATCGTTGTTGGCCACCTTGTTGCCATAGGCGAGTGCCGGGGGATCTGTGTAGTTGCCACTCATCATACCGATTATCGAGAGATAATTCATTTTGTATTTTCCTCTGGCGATGCATCCCACCACAATCAGAGGAATTACGGTGATCATAAATCCATAGCCGACCCACATGGCACCCTGCACGTTGAATACAGTAGCCGCAAAGTCTTTGCCGGCAGCGATTCCCACAGACGCAAGGAAGAGACATATGCCTATCTCACGGAGCAGAAGGTTTGCCGATGAGCTTGTATAGGTGACAAGATGGATCTTATTGCCATAGGCACTGATGAGGATAGCCACCACGAGCGGACCACCTGCCAGGCCAAGCTTCATGGGCACTGACATTCCGGGGAACTGGATAGGAAGACTTCCAAGCACGATTCCGAGGAAAATACCGATAAACATGGTGATGAGGTTGGGCTCGTTGAGTCGCTTCATGGAGTTACCGAGCTTGCTTGCAAGAAGATCGATATCTTCGATCTTGCCCACCACTGTGACGCGGTCGCCCATCTGAAGACGGAGGTTGGGGCTTGCGATAAGGTCGACACCTGCACGGTTCACACGGGTGATGTTGAGCTGATAGGCGGCGTGCAGACGAAGCGAACCAAGCTTGACACCGTTATATTCAGTCTTGGTGATCACGATTCTGCGTGACACGACAGGACCTTTGTCCATGGGCCAGTTCTTCTCGACTTTCGGACCTATGAAACGGGTGAATATCTCTTCATCCTGGGTGGCGCATACAGCCAGCACGAGGTCGCCGATCTCAATTGTGGTCTGTGAAGTTGGCACAATCACAGTGCCGTCCGGCTTCTCGATACGCGAGAACACGTATTCGACGGATATGAGAGTGTGGAGCTTCTGCATGTTGAGGCCAGAAACGAGATCATTGGTGACTTTGAACGTGCACATGTGAGGAGCCATTGTCGAGTCGCTTTTCTCATTCTCGATTTCCTGAATTTCCTTGTCGATATCGACTTTGAAGATTTTCTTGATCAGGATCATTGTGAGGATGATGCCCACCACACCGAGCGGATATGCAGCGGCATAGCCCATAGACATTGCCTGGCTTGCATCATAGGCGTCTGAGTGAACCTGAAGAATGGTTTGCTGCGCGGCACCGAGACCGGGGGTATTTGTTACCGCACCACTCATGATACCCACCATTTCGCCGATGCTTGTGACGCCGTCGGCGCCCCCCTGGCAGAAATAGATGGCGAGCATGATCACCACATTAAGACCAATTCCAATCATTGCAAGCATGTTCATCCTGATTCCACCCTCCTTGAAAGAGGAGAAGAAGCCGGGACCAACCTGCATACCGATTGAGAAAATGAAAAGAATGAGTCCGAACTCACGGAGGAAATGAAGCGTGTTCGCCTCCACTCCGTAGCCGAAATGACCGAGCAGGATACCTACGAAAAGCACAAAAGTCACTCCAAGCGACACGCCGAGAATCTTCACTTTCCCAAGGAAAATTCCGGCAAAGATCACGAAGGAGTAAAGCAGAATAGTGCTTGCCAACGAGTAATTGCCCGGTTTCAACAGATCGATTAACCAATCCATAAAGTAAAAACCGAATATTTAATAGTTAATAGTGTAATTATCAACGAGTAGAGGAGATTTGCAATGGCCGTGGCCAAAAACGACTGCAAAATTACTCATTTTTTATGAGATTATTTGTAAATTTGCAGAGTATAATTTAAAAAATTACAAGATGAAACAGATTCGCGCTGCCGTAGTTGGCTACGGTAACATTGGCCGTTATGCGCTTGAGGCGCTTCTTGAGGCTCCTGATTTTGAAGTGGCTGGCGTAGTGCGCCGCAATCCCGAAGAAAAGACCGGAATACCCTGCGGCATCCCTGTAGTGGGAGATATCACTGAGCTTGAAAATGTGGATGTGGCTATCCTTGCTACTCCAACCCGCAAAGTGGAGGAGTATGCAGTGAAATGCCTTAAGAATGGCATCAACACTGTTGACAGTTTCGATATCCACGGACAGATCTCCGGACTCCGTGAACGCCTTGGAGAAGTGGCGCGCGAATTCAGCACCGTGAGTGTGATTTCTGCCGGTTGGGATCCGGGCACAGACTCGATTGTAAGGACAATGCTCGAGGCTATTGCTCCTAAAGGTATTACCTATACTAATTTCGGCCCCGGAATGAGCATGGGTCATACCGTGGCTGTCAAGGCTATTGAGGGTGTGAAGGCTGCGTTGTCGATGACTATCCCTGTCGGTACCGGAATTCATCGCCGCATGGTGTATATTGAGGTCCTTCCCGGTCATGACTTTGCTAAAGTTGCAGCCGACATAAAGGCGGATCCCTATTTCGCAAGCGATGAGACCCACGTGATGCAGGTGGAGAGCGTAGACGCACTCAAGGATATGGGCCACGGTGTGAATCTTGTGAGAAAAGGTGTGAGCGGCATGACCCAGAATCAGCTTTTCGAGTTTGACATGAAGATCAACAATCCCGCGCTCACCGGCCAGGTTCTCGTATGCGCTGCCCGTGCTGCCATGCGTCAGCTTCCCGGATGCTACACCATGATCGAGATTCCGGTGATCGACCTTCTCCCCGGAGATCGCGACAAATGGATCCATCTTGTGTAAGAGATCAACTGAAAAGATATTTCCGGAACAGCGTCAATAGGTACGGAACAAAATAAAGGAAGCGGCTAATTCGGGCCGCTTCCTTTATTTTGAATTGTCTGAAACCTGTGAATGAGGTCCTTAAGAAAGGATATTATTTCACAAGTTTGCGGTATCTGATGCGGTGGGGCGTATCGTTGCCGTCGCGTTTCTTCTTGAATTCCTCATAGTCGGAATATGATCCTTCATAGAAAGTGACCTGGCTGTCTCCCTCGAATGCAAGGATATGGGTAGCGATACGGTCGAGGAACCAACGGTCGTGGCTTACCACTACAGCACATCCTGCAAAGTTCTCAAGACCTTCCTCGAGTGCGCGGAGTGTATTGACATCGATGTCGTTGGTCGGCTCGTCGAGCAGAAGCACATTGCCTTCCTCCTTCAGAGCCATTGCAAGATGGAGTCGGTTGCGCTCTCCACCTGAAAGCACACCTATCTTTTTCTCCTGGTCAGCTCCTGTAAAATTGAATTTGGAAAGATAGGCTCTGGCGTTCATGTCGCGTCCGCCCATTCTGAATGATTCCACACCTTGTGAAATCACCTCATATACGGTTTTCTCAGGGGAAAGATCTTTATGAGTCTGGTCAACGTATGCTATCTTGACAGTCTCTCCGACTTCAAAGTCTCCCTTATCAGCCTTTTCAAGACCCATTATGAGACGGAAGAGGGTGGTTTTTCCGGCTCCGTTCGGTCCGATCACACCTACTATTCCGTTGGGAGGCAGCATGAAGTTAAGGTCGGTGAAGAGGGCACGGTCATCATACGCCTTGGCGAGATTATGGGCCTCGATCACCTTGTTGCCGAGACGGGGACCGTTGGGAATGAAGATCTCGAGTTTCTCTTCACGTTCCTTCTGGTCTTCATTGAGAAGACGGTCGTAGCTTGAAAGACGGGCTTTGCCCTTAGCCTGACGGGCTTTGGGAGCCATGCGCACCCATTCAAGCTCGCGCTCGAGGGTCTTGCGGCGTTTGCTTGCCTGCTTCTCCTCCTGAGCCATTCGTTTTGTCTTCTGGTCGAGCCATGAGCTGTAGTTCCCTTTCCAGGGAATTCCTTCGCCACGGTCGAGCTCGAGAATCCATCCGGCCACATGGTCGAGGAAGTAGCGGTCGTGAGTCACGGCGATCACCGTGCCGGGATACTGCTGGAGGTGCTGTTCGAGCCAGTCGATACTTTCGGCATCAAGGTGGTTGGTGGGCTCGTCGAGCAGAAGGATGTCAGGTTGCTGAAGCAGAAGACGGCAGAGAGCCACACGGCGGCGTTCGCCTCCCGAGAGAACAGCGATTCTTTTGTCGTCGGGCGGACAGCGGAGAGCATCCATGGCCCTGTCGAGCTTGTTGTCGATGTTCCATGCGTCGCATGCGTCGAGTTTATCCTGAAGTTCAGCCTGACGGTTGATGAGAGCCTCCATCTTGTCGGGGTTCTCAAGCACTTCCGGATCGGCGAAGGCATTGTTAACTTCGTCATATTCCTTGAGCAGGTCCATTACGGGCTGCACGCCTTCCTGCACCACCTCTTTCACAGTCTTTTCAGGGTCAAGCTTAGGGTCCTGTTCGAGATATCCCACGGAATAACCGGGAGAGAAGACCACATTGCCCTGGTAGCTTTTGTCTATGCCGGCGATGATTTTCAAAAGCGTGGATTTTCCGGAGCCGTTCAGACCGATGATTCCGATCTTGGCGCCATAGAAAAACGACAGATAGATATCTTTGAGAATCTGTCGCTGCGGGGGAATGATCTTGCTCACTCCCACCATTGAGAAAATGATTTTCTTGTCGTCAGCCATTGTTACTGTTTATTTGTTGTGAAGAGCCTTGGTGCGGTATTCGCATTTCACCTTGCCCTTGGCGATGTTGTTGAGTTTGTTGCGTATTATCTGCTTGCGGATAGGGGATACGCGGTCGGTGTAGACAGTGCCGAGAAGATGATCGAACTCATGCTGAATTATGCGGGCCGCGAAGCCTGTGAATTCTTTTTCATGCTCGGTGAAATTCTCGTCGAGCCAGTTGAGACGCACATGTTCATGTCGCTTCACAGGTTCGGAGAGTCCCGGAAGTGAAAGGCAACCCTCCTCACGGGTGACGGGATCACCATCCTCGATCACCTCAAGATCCGGGTTTATGAGAGTGAATTTGAGATCGGCACACTCGGGGAAGTGATCGGCAAGAATGGTGCCGTCAATCACTATGAGGCTTATGGGAAGTCCCACCTGCGGGGCGGCGAGGCCCACTCCCTCGGAATGATACATGGTCTCATACATATTCTCTATGAGCTTTGCAAGCTCAGGGTAGTCGGGGGTTATGTCGTCGGTTTCCTCCCGCAGAACGGGCTGTCCGTAAAGATAGATAGGAAGTATCATTGTTTTGAATTATTAGTCTGTGTGATTATTCGAAAATTCCCTCTGAAGTCTCTTCCGGGACCTCCTCCACATATTCCGTCATTTCTCCGGCACATGCGTTGAAATCGGCGGGGAATTCAAATTTGGCATCCTGGGAATAGGGGAGCTTCTTGTCGGCATACACTTTCTGCATATAGAAGCCGTAGATGGGAAGGGCCGCGCGGGCACCCTGTCCGAGAGCCATCGTGTTGAAGTGAATATACCTCTCTTCACCGCCTACCCATACGCCGGTCACGAGGTCGGGGGTGAATCCCATGAACCAGGAATCGGAGTTGGAGTTGGTTGTTCCGGTCTTGCCGCCCATCTGTGCCGATATTCCGTAGCGGCTGCGGAGGCTTGCCGCCGTACCGCTGTCTACTACATTGAGGAGTATGGAAAGAATCTTGTAATAGGCTTCCTCGCTTGTCACCTCGCTTCTGTGGGGTGTAGCGGAATATATGAGGTTTCCCTGATTGTCTTCTATGCGGGTCACGAACACCGGGTCAACGCGCAGACCCTTGTTGGCGAAGGTGGTGTAGCCGGCCACCATCTCCTTGACGGGGACATCGACAGTGCCGAGTGCGAGAGGGAGGGTGGCATCGATGTGTCCGGTTACGCCGAACATCCTCATCTTGTTGGCGAGGTTTTTGGCACCGAGTTCATACACGAGCCTTGCCGAGATCCAGTTGTTGGAGTTTGTGAGAGCCCAGCGGAGGTCTACCATTTCGCCTACTCTGGCGCTGCCGGAGTTGCGTGGCGACCATTCCCCGAATGTCGGCTGTGTGTTTGAGAACATGGAGCAGGGTGTATATTCCTGTTCCATCGCCAGGGTATAGAGGAATGGCTTGGCTGTAGATCCGATCTGACGTTTTCCGCGGCTCACCATGTCATACTGGAAGAAATTGAAATCAGGTCCGCCCACATAAGCTTTCACATAGCCGTTGTGAGGGTCCATGCTCATCATTCCGGTGCGAAGGATCGACTTCATGTAAAGAAGTGAGTCGTAGGGAGTCATGGTGACGGTCTTGGTGCCAGGACGGTACTTCCCGTTCTCTTTCACATACGTAAAGACATCCATCTGATAGGGTGTATGGAAAGTGCGTTCGATCTCCTCCTCGTTTATGCCTGCTTCGCGGAGCACTCTCCAGCGCTCTGTCTGCTTCATGGCATTTTTGATGAGGTTCATCACTCCCGAGCGGCTGAGCTCTGAAGTGTTGGTAGTGTAGGGGCCTGTGGGCTGTCCGTGTTTCTCTCTGTCGAAAGCGGGCTGAAGCGTGCCTCCGAGGTGCTCGTAGACAGCTTCTTCCGCATATTCCTGCATCTTTACATCGATGGTGGTGTATATGCGCAGACCGTCAGTATAGATGTTATAGTATGATCCGTCCGGCTTGGGGTTCTTAAGGATCCATCCGTAGAGGGGATTCTCCTCCCATTGAGTGGAGTCAGTGTTATATTGACCCATAGCCAGGATGTATGAGAGATTGCTCTTATAGTTGGAGCGTTCAGGGCGCGTGGGTTTCTTGGCGTTCATGAGATGTCTGATCTCTTCGCGGAGATAAGGCGCTCCTCCTTCACGGTGGTCAACCTTGTGATAGTCAAGACCGAGAGGGAGTGCCTTCAGTGAGTCTGCTTCCTCCCTGGTCAGTTTGCCGGCTTTGGCCATCTGTTCGAGCACCACATTACGGCGTTCGCGGGTGCGTTCCTCATGTCGAAGGGGATTGTAATAGCTCGGATTCTTGAGCATGCCGACAAGCATTGCCGCCTCTTCTGCCTTGAGCTCTGACGGCTGCTTGTTGAAATAGACGTTGGCCGCTGTCTTGATTCCCACGGCGTTGTTGAGGAAGTCGAAGCGGTTGAGATACATGTTGATGATCTCCTGCTTTGTATAGAAGCGCTCAAGCTTGATGGCGATCATCCATTCGATGGGCTTCTGCACAGCACGTTTCAGGAGATTGCTTGATGGGCGGGAGTATAATTGCTTGGCAAGCTGCTGGGTGATTGTGGAGCCGCCACCCGATGATTTGTCGCCCATCATGAGAGTCTTCACCGCAGTTCTTCCAAGAGCTATGAAGTCAATGCCGGAATGAGTGAAATAGCGTTCATCCTCGGTGGATATAAGGGCATCGATCACGTAGGGCGAAACAGTCTTGTAATCGGAGTTTACACGATTGCCTGCTCCTGCGAAATAACGGCCAAGTTCTGTGGTGCCGTCTGATGCAATCACCACTGAAGCGAGTTTGTCGTGGGGATCTTCCAGCTCCTCAATCGGCGGCATGTAGCCGATCACACCATTGTAGATGAGAAGAAGGAAAAGAGCGATTATCGCTCCGAGACTCAGGAAAGAGACCCAGAGCCATTTCACTATCGTTCTGTTTCTTGAAAGCCTTTTTTGAGCTTTGGGATCGATATCATAGTCGCCGGGGAAAGCCCCGTTTGTATTTTTGTTGCGTCTGTCAGTCATCTCAGGATGTTTTTATCATGCAAAATTAATAAAAATATCCGAGAATCAAGCTATCACTTCTTGACCGAGAATCCGAATTTGCCGACTATAGGACCGAGTTCGTGATAGAATCCGTGGGAGTAGGCGAGAAGATTTGCTTTTTCAAGTGAGAACTTGCCCGTTTCCGGGTCGAGATACCTGTCGTCGGCGCGAACGTTAAGCACATCTGCCACAAACATATCGTGAGTTCCGAGATGGGTGACCGACTTTACTCTGCATTCTATGCTGAGGGGGCTTTCGTCGATTGTGGGTGAGGCCACTTTCTCTCCGGGAATAGGGGTAAGCCCAGTCTTCTCCCATTTGTTGTAATCCCGGCCGGAACGGACACCAACCCAGTCGGTGGCATGAGCCATCTCCTTAGTGGTCAGATTGATGGTGAATTCCATATTCTCTATGAGCAGAGGATAGGAAAAACGTTCCGGACGAACGGATATATAGCACATTGCCGGATCTGAGCAGATTGTGCCGGTCCATGCCACGGTGAGCATGTTCCAGTTTTCCGGAGAGTTTCCGCAAGTTACGATTACAGCCGGGAGTGGATAAATCTGGGTTCCCGGACGCCAGGAGGTCTTTGACATGATTTAATATAGTTTTTAATAATTATGATGCAGTTTTGGTTGCTTAGTAATTTTAAGAACGCAGTAAATATGATTTAGATTTTCAGGAAAGTTTTTTTTCTGTAGAGGAAATAAAGAATCAGCCAGGAGAAAAACAGATAACCGCACTGTATGGTCAATGTGGCTACGGCAGCAGGCATGAGCTCTGACAGACTACCGAGGAAGAAGGTTGATACTGACCACATGTCGACTATACGCTGCAGCATATAGATTGTGATGGAATTCATGCCTATTACCTGAAAGAACAGAATCCATCTATTGTAGCCTTTCACATCGATTACCCAGTAGAAAAAAGCGAATGCTGCAAGCGACCAGCTGCCGGCCACAAGAACGAAAGAACTTGACCACAGGCTTTTATTGATTGGGAAGTCGAGGCTCCACAATAGTCCAGTGGCAAGCATAATAATAGCAGCAATAGCCATTGTCAGCACTTTATGAGCCCGGTTGCTTCGCACGAGTTCACCTGTAAACACACCGAGCATGGCAGTTGCGGTGGCCGGAATCACACCAAGTAATCCCTCCGGATCGAAGGTGCCGTTGTAAAGACTTCCGGGCATTATCATCCTGTCGATGTATCCCACCAGATTCCCTTCGAAGGAGAAAGGTGAAGCGTCAGGCATGTCAGGTGACGGCAGAAAGCGGAGGAGCAGCCAGTAGCCGACAAGGATTCCTATCATAATGACGACACGGCTGACGGTCTTGAAATTTATGTATATTATTGCTGAAAGCATCCATGCCAGTCCGATGCGTCCGAGCACACTGCAGATTCTGGGTGAGTCGAAACCGTTCTGGAGCAGGCCGTTGTAGAGACATCCGAATAGAACAAGCAGGATAGCCCTGCGGAATATCTTTTTATAAATTCCTGAGAGCGGTATGCCGCTTTTGCGTTGTTTGGCATAGGAGAATGGGAATGAAATGCCTGCAATGAAGAGAAACGTAGGGAAAATAGTATCCATGAAATGCAGACCGTCCCATTTCACATGATCCATATTGGTGGCCAGCGCCCAATTCTCGCCACCCGGAAAAAGGGAACATAAAGTTATAATAATACCCTCGATGCCCATAATGAACATCATGTCGAAACCCCTGAAGGCATCGAGCGACAGCAATCTGCTGTTGGCGGATTTTTCCATAATGTTAGAGTTAGTTGATTTTACACATAACTTTGAATGCCGAATTATTCAGGCACTAAAAGTATTGGCAAAGAAAATAATAATATTCGGATAACACAAGAATCTTTTTTAACATAATTGCGGGTGGTTTGAAATAATTAATGATGCGCTAAACTACAAAGATGTTTTGAAATAGATAAGTATGATTTGTAGAATAAGAATGCATATATGGCCAGGATTGTTAAAAAGCATCCTTTTTCAACAATTAAGTAATAAAAAAAGAGGAAGTAGCGCAAGCTCTTCCTCCCTGATAGTTTTTGGGGGATCGATTGGATGCTATAGTTTTTTAGAATTTACTGTAGGAGTTATGGGATTGGATTTCTGGTTTAGAATTTGTAGGAGAGCATTAGCTGTAGGGAATTGGAGGTGGTGTGGACGTAGGGGTAGTCGCGGTAGTGGGTGGAGCGGATGTAGTTGGTGAACAGGATTGTCCCGAAGAGTTTTTTCCAGAGTTTGAAGTCGATTCTTGCTTCAGTCATGTTGAGCGATGCTACGGAGACGTCTCCCTGTACGTTGAGCAGTCTATAGTCCACGAGATTGAGATCGGTGCCATAGCGGTATCCTCTCCAGGTGTAGAGCCGGAAGAAGTTGTGAGCGACAGACAGAGCAAATCTGTTTTTGTCAAAGACGATGTTGAATCCTCCTTTGATTGAGAATCCTGAAGCCCAGTTGTAGTTGCGCTCATCGGTCTTGTAGTGGTCAGAGAGTATGGAGCCGAGGAGTATGCCGTTTGCATGGGTATAGAAATCGAACACCCATTTGCGGTGCTCCACATCCCGGAACATGAATCCTGCACCAACCGAGGCGGGCACACCGAGTTTGAACGGCACCTTCTCAACATTGTCGATGGTGTCGGAATCATAGAAGTCGAAATGCTGATAGAGTCCGATACTTCCTTGCGAGCGGTAGTTGTCGAAAACCTCGCGGGCAAGGAGTCTGCCTTTGAGTTCTATCCTTGTGAGCAGAGGCTGGGTCTTGAGCATCTGCAGCTGACCCTTGAATGTGAAATAGTCGTAAGGCTTTGTTGATTTCACCTCAAACCTGTCGCCATATTCCATGTCGATCTGAGCGCAGGCACCCTGATGAATGTTCTGCCACTGTCCCTGATAAAGAAGCATCTTGTAACCAAGGGATACACGAATGGCAAAATTGGGTATTCCGAACTGTCGTCCGCGTGTGGCACGCACTTTCCAGGCATCGCCTGTAATTATCCTGTTTATGCCTCTGAGCGGAGAGAGCAGGAATGCTGCGGCTTCTCTTTCAAACCGGGTCATTCCTGAAAGACGATCGTCAAGCACGGCATCCGAAGCACGGTATAGCACCTCACCGAGAGCTGCTCCGCCGATGGGAGTGGCGATGATGTCGTTGGTAGATGGATACTCTCTTTCCATAAAGAGTTCCCACATGGCGCTTCCGGCTATAGAGAAGAGTTCTGACTGCCAGAAATTATAGCCGTTGGCCCTGGCTGCATTGAAGTAAAGGTTTCCGTTGTATGGGTGGAGGAATGTGTTTGTGCCGAGTTTGTCATTGTCCCAGATGAATCCGTGCTTGAAATTCTCCTTGATGGTGTTAAAGGATATATAGGCGAAATCACCATGCTGCACGTATCTGTCGAATGCCCATAGCCCGAGGTTGAATCCCACAACCTCACCCGCGGCTCTCCAGAAATGACGTTTCGACATTCTCGCGACATCTGTGGAATCCGGCGGCTCATGTTCCACAGTGTGAAAGCTTATAGGCATCTGAGCACGTGAATACAGACCACCTGATATGAGTATGGCCAGAATGAAAGGAATCGATATGAGTAACCTGCGCGTGGTTGTCATAGTGGAACAGTAATGGAGAGGCATGATGGATTCTTATTCTCCATTTAATAATTTAACAAAAAAGAAGGCTTATGGTTGCCCATAAGCCTTCAGGTAATTTACTGTCGGGTTTTAAGACGGATAAAAAACGACAGATATTTTCAGAGTCGATTATTTCACACCGAGGTCGGCGAGAACTTTCTCGATTTTCTCTTCAGCCTTCTTCACAGTCTCCACATAAGATTCCTTGTTGGGGAGCTCGTGGCGCACCTCAACGTAGAATTTGATTTTGGGTTCAGTTCCGGAGGGACGTACAGAAACTTTGTCGCCAGCTTCGGTGAAGAACTGGAGCACATTTGAGGTAGTGGGGAAATTCATCTTGGATGTTGTGCCGGCCTTGAGGTCATGGCAGTTGAGATCGGCATAGTCCTTGATGACGGTCACGGGGCTTCCGGCAAGTTCCTTGGGAGGATTCTCGCGGAAATTCTTCATCATGGCCACGATTTCGTCAGCACCTGTCTTTCCGGGGCGAACAACGCTCACACCTTTCTCTCTTGAGAAACCATATTTAAGGTAGATGTCGAGGAGAAGATCATAGAGGGTGAGGTTCTGCTCGGCAGCCCAGGCCGCGATCTCACACATAAGAGTGATTGAAGAAACAGCATCCTTATCACGTACGAAGGTCTCAGGAAGGAAGCCGTAGCTCTCCTCGCCGCCGCCGAGATAACGCTCTTTACCTTCGAGGTCGCGCATAACGCTTGCAATCCATTTGAAGCCGGTGAAGCAGTCGTAGCATTTCACATTGTTGGCTTCGGCTATGCGTTTGATGGTCTCGGTGGTCACGATAGTCTTCACGCAATATTCATTGCCTTTGAGCATTCCGAGCTCACGGTTGCGGGTGATGATGTAATAAAGGAAGATCATCACAATCTGGTTGCCGTTGAGAAGCTGGTATTCACCTTTTGAATCACGCACCACGAGGCCGATACGGTCGGAATCAGGGTCGGAAGCGAGCACGAGACTTGCGCCGGTCTCTTTAGCCTTGGCGATACCCATTGCCATAGCTTCGGGATTTTCAGGGTTGGGAGAAACTACAGTGGGGAAATCGCCGCTCTGCACGTCCTGCTCGGGCACATGGATCACATTCTCGAATCCCCATTTCTTGAGAGAGTCGAAAATAAGCATTCCGCCGGTGCCGTGGATCGGAGTGTAGACAATCTTCATGTCGGCATGTTTCTTGTCTGCCTCCGGAGAAAGAGAAAGGGTCTTGATGTCGTTGAGGAAAGCCTCATCGATCTCCTTGCCGATAATCTGGATAAGATCCTTGTTGGGAGTGAACTTGATCTGGTCAAGATTCTTGATGGCGTTTACATAAGCGATTGTCTCCACATCGTGGGGGGCGATCATCTGGGCGCCGTCGCTCCAGTAAGCTTTATATCCGTTATATTCTTTGGGGTTATGGCTTGCTGTCACCATTACGCCGCTCTGACATCCGAGCTTGCGGATAGTGTAAGACACCTCGGGCACGGGGCGGCAGGAATCGAACAGGAACACCTTGATGCCGTTGGCAGAGAAGATATCGGCAGCGAGCTCGGCAAACTTGCGAGAATTGTTGCGCACGTCATGGCCGACAGCCACAGAGATCTGCGGTTCCTCTTTGAAGCAGTCTTTAAGATAATTGGCAAGGCCCTGGGTGGCCATTCCGACAGTGTATATGTTCATGCGGTTGGTGCCGGCTCCCATGATTCCGCGGAGACCGCCAGTTCCGAATTCAAGGTCTTTATAGAAAGCGTCGATAAGAGCTGTCTTGTCGTCGGCGTCAAGCATAGCCTGCACATCTTTGCGAGTTTCCTCGTCATACTGGGGGCCGAGCCACTGTTGTGCTCTTTCGGTCACAGTCTTCAAAAGTTCGTCGTTGTTCATAGAATTTTTGGGTAATATTTGGTGATAGGGTTATAAACGGTGTTGATACGCAAAACCGTAGGGAACGGTCCTGCAGTTGAAACTATAACGCAAAGCTAATCAAAAAAGGTGATATTGGCAATGTTAAACAAATAAAAATAATCTTGTATGAGCGAAATAGTATGTTTTTTATTAATTTTGCGAATCAAACGCAAGAAACTATGATTTCATCAATGACGGGATTCGGGCGAGGATGTGCCCAGACTCCCACAAAAAGGATAAAGGTCGAGATAAAGTCTCTCAACAGCAAACAGCTTGATCTGTCGGTGAGAGTCCCCTCGTCCTACAGGGAGATGGAGGTCACCATGCGCAATCCCATAGCCGAGGCGCTCGAGCGCGGCAAGGTGGAACTCACAGCCACAGTCGAGAACATTGTGGCGGAAGCCACCGCGAAGATCAATGTGGATCTTCTTGGCGATTATAAGGCTCAGCTCGAGGGGATGGGGAAGAAGCTTGAACTCCCGCAGCCCGGAGACTGGTATGGTCTTCTGCTTCGTATGCCCGATGCAATCCACACTGAAGCACCAGTGGTGGGTGATGAGGATGTGCGGGCTTTTCAGGAAGCATGCAGTGAGGCCGTGGAGGCTTTGAAAGATTTCCGTCGCCGCGAGGGAAGGAAGCTTTTCGGATTCTTCGTGAAAAAAATAGAACGCATAGCAGAGTTGCTTAAAAGCATTGATCCTTATGAGGCAGAACGTGTGCCCAAGATCAGAGAGCGCCTTGAAGACCAGCTTTCCCGTCTCACTTCCATAGAATATGACCGTGGGCGTCTTGAGCAGGAACTTATCTTCTATATCGAGAAGCTCGACGTGAATGAGGAGAAGCTTCGTCTTGCCACTCATCTTAATTATTTCCTTGAGACCCTTGGCGGAGAAAATGATTATCCCGTAAGCGGCCAGGGTAAGAAACTCGGATTCATCTCCCAGGAGATCGGACGTGAGATAAATACTCTCGGGTCGAAATCCAATCATGCCGAAATGCAGAAGATTGTGGTGATGATGAAAGATGAGCTTGAGCAGATCAAGGAGCAGGTGCTCAATGTGCTTTAAAAGCAGACAACTAACAACTATATTTATAAAGAATGTTGGGTAAAATCATCATACTCTCTGCTCCTTCGGGCACAGGGAAATCCACGATAATCGGCAAGCTGATGGAAGACAGGGATCTTCGTCTCGGCTTCTCCATATCTGCCACAAGCCGCAAACCACGGGGTCAGGAGCAGAACGGGAAAGATTATTTCTTTCTCAGCGAGGAGGAGTTTCAGCGTCGGGTTGACAATAATGAATTTGTGGAGTGGGAAGAGGTATATGCCGGCACCCGCTATGGCACTCTTCAGAGCGAGGTGGAACGTGTAACCGGATCAGGACATAATCTAATAATGGATGTTGACGTGAAAGGAGCCATCAATATCAAAAAGCGTTTCGGAGAGAAGGCTTTGTCGATATTCGTTATGCCGCCGGATATAGCCACTCTTGAGCATCGCCTCCGTTCGCGTGCCACAGATTCAGAGGAGACAATCTCCAGGCGTCTTGCAAAAGCGGAATACGAGATGGGTTTTTCCGGTGAGTTTGACACTGTTGTGGTGAATGACTGTCTCGAAACGGCGGTGAAAGAGGTGAACGATAAAATCAGAGAGTTTGCCGGAATATGAAAATAGGAATCTATAGCGGAAGTTTCGATCCTATCCACACGGGCCATGCCATGGTGGCCAATTACTGTGCCCAGTGGGGAGGTGTGGATGAAGTGTGGCTTATGGTGAGCCGGGTCAATCCCCTGAAAGCCGGCACTCATCCTGCAGGTGGCGACCACAGACTCAAGATGGCCAAACTTGTGGCAGAGGGTTGCAAGGGAGTCAAGGCCTCAGGATTCGAACTTACACTTCCTGAACCTTCCTATACCTATTACACACTTTGCCGGCTAAAGGAAAGATATCCGGAACACGAGTTCCGCCTTATTATCGGCAGCGACAACTGGGCCAATATCGGCCGATGGCGCAATGCCCACAAGATAATAATGGAATTCGGACTTCTCATATATCCGCGTCCCGGTTTTGACATACCCAACGATCCTCCTCAGGGGGTGGAGGTAATGGGCAGCGGCCCTACAGCCATGGTTTCGTCAACGTTTATCCGCGAGGCATTGAAAGAGGGAAGAAATGTCAACTTTTTCCTGCCTGTGGTCGTTGCTGATTATATCAAGGAACATGGATTATACCAAAAATAACCGAAGAACGCTATGACAGAAGACAATATCCGCAGAAGACTTCTGACAGTGACCTCGCTGTCGGCCGAATATTGCGTAACACTTGAAAATGTGGCCGAAATGGAGAAGGATGAGTTTATCAACCGTATGCTTGACCTTCTGCCCAGAATATATTGGGAATTTTTCGACATAACTCTTGAGGATGCAGTTCTTCTCGAGGAGGCCGAGTATTTCTCATCATACGTTGATGAGGACTATTACGAGAGCGTTCGCAGGCATGTGGAGTCGCTGCTTGGTCCTGACGATATTTTTCTTGAGACTTTCGAGGAGGATATGAAATACAGCGACACGCCGATTGCCGCCTCAGTCGCCGAGAGCCTTGCAGACATCTTCCAGCCTCTTTTCAACTTTATTTCAATAGTGAAAGACACTGACGGTGATAAAATCGTGGAGGCATATGCCCAGAGCAAGGAGGATTTTGATTCCTATTGGAGCCAGACTCTATGCAATGTGCTTCGCGCACTGAATCATTTGAAATACAGTTTCCGGAACTGATTCCGGACCGGGAAGGATGGTGTCCCCATTAAGATTAATCAGATTTGGGGATAATAAAAGAAACAACAACGATAATAACCGAAAAATCGATGGACAACAGAATATCACGTCTGCTGGAATGGCTTGATGAGTCATCCTGCAATTTCACGGCTGTGGCCGCCATGAAAAGAGAACTTGACAACGCCGGATTCACAGAACTCAGACAAGAGGATAAATGGAATGTGACTCCCGGAGGAAAATATTACATGGTGAAGAACAGCACGGCTATTTTTGCTTTTGTTGCCGGCCGTGAGGCACCCGGAGAAAACGGGTTCAGAATCATCTCCGCTCACAGCGACAGCCCCTGCTTCAAGATAAAACCCAATGCCGAAATTGTAGGCGACGGGGGAGTGGTGAGCCTGAATGTGGAGAAATATGGCGGAGGAATCATGTATACATGGTTCGACCGTCCTCTTTCCATGTCGGGACGTGTATTTGTGGAGGATGCCGATGACTATTCCCTGAAGGAAATCATATTCGACCTCAGGAAGCCGGTGGCTATCATACCTCATCTTGCCATTCATTTCAACCGTGGTGTGAATGAAGGGAATCCGCTGAGTGTGCAGAAAGACATGAAGCCGGTGATTGGCTATTTTGATAAAGAGACAATATCAAGGGTTGCCGCAGAGGGCGGTTTTGTGAAGAAAATCGTGGCAGAGCATCTCGGCATCCGTCCTATTGAAATTGTGGACTATGAGATATGTCTTTATCCTTGTGAGAAGGCAGCTCTTTGCGGAATGGAAGATGAATATTTCCAGTCGGCAAGAATTGATGACCTGTCAATGGCATATGCAGGACTTGAGGCACTGCTTGACACTGCCAACGAAGATTGTTCCGACACAAGGGTGCTGGCCGTATTCGACAATGAGGAGACCGGATCAGGCACAAAACAGGGAGCTCACTCGCCCGTGCTCCGCGACATGCTCCAGAGGGTGACTGAATGCATGACCGATGAACGCGATGCTTTCTTCAGAGGTGTGGCACGTTCGTTTATGATTTCGGCAGACGACGCCCATGCGTGGCATCCGAATTATAATGAGAAATATGATCCCACGAATCATCCTGTGATAGGTGGAGGCCCCGTCATAAAGATAAATTCCAACTGCAAATACATGACCGATGCCTATGGTGCAGCCGTATTCAAGGGGTTATGCAAGCTTGCGGGTGTGGCATGCCAGACATTCGTGAATCATTCGGATGTGGCAGGAGGTTCTACACTCGGCAATATCCTCACGGGGCAGCTCGACATCCGTGGAGTGGATATGGGAAATGCGATATGGGCCATGCATTCCGCAAGAGAAACAGCAGGAGTGTCCGACCACATTGCTACGGTGAAGGTTTTTTCCACATTTTTCAAGTAAATAAGCTAAAATTTGCGGAGACGGAGAAATTTTAATACCTTTGCACCCGGAAATATGGACACTTCGCCGAAATCGGATAAGTTGTGCCCATAAAAAGGAGAAAAATAAATAAAATCCAAGATACAAGTCAAGATGAACGTAAATTACGAAAAACTCGACAATGTGAGCGGTGAGCTTACAGTGACAATCGAGGAGAAAGATTACGCAGAGCAGGTAAAGAAGCAGCTCAAAGAGATCGGCAAGACCCATGCAGAACCGGGATTCCGTCCGGGCCATGTACCCGCCGGTCTGATCGCAAAGAAATATGGCACAGCAGTGAAATATGATCAGGTCAACAAAGTTGTTGCAGATGCTGTGTATGATTATATCAAGGAGAACAAGATTCATGTTCTCGGTCAGCCTGTTCCTGAGGCCGACAATAACTTCGATATCGCCAAGAGCGAATTCTCCTTCAAGTTCAAGGTTGGTGTAGCTCCCGAGATCGACAACAAGGTAAACAAGGATCTCCATGTTCCTTACTACACAATCGCTGTGACCGACGAGATGGTTAACGAGCAGATCGAGAATCTCCGCAAGCGTTTCGGCCATCAGGTTCCCGGCGAGGAGACCACTCCCGATGCAGTTATCAAAGGCATCATCACCGAGCTTAACGAAGACGGCAGCGTGAAGGAGGATGGCGTAGTGGTAGAGAACGGAATTATCGCCCCCATCCATTTCTCAGACGAGGATCAGAAAAAACTCTTCGAGAACAAGAAAGTCGGCGACGTTGTTAGATTCAATCCCGCAGCCACCTGCAATTCCAATGCTACCGAGCTTTCTTCAATGCTCAACATCGACAAAGACCAGACAGAGGCTCACAAGGGTGATTTCAATTTCGAAATTAAGGAGATCATCGTGCTCAAGCCCGCTGAACTTGACCAGGAGTTCTTTGATAATTCCGTAGGTAAAGACAAGGCCCACAACGAGGAGGAATTCAAAGCCACCGTTAAGGATCTTATCGCAGCAAGCTTCGAGAATGACACCAACTATCGTTTCACCATCGATGCCAAGGAAGCTGTAAGCAAGGCTGTAGGCGCTCTTGAGCTTCCCGAGGCTATCCTCAAAGACTTCCTTGTTCGCCAGAACGACGGAATCAACAAGGATAACGTTGACGAGGAGTTCGCAAAGATGCGCGGATCTCTCGACTGGGATCTCGTTCGCGACGATATCGCAGAGAAAAACAATGTGAAAGTGACAGACGAGGATGTGCTTGACGAGGCTCGTGGCGTAGTTGCCCGCCAGCTCATGCAGTATGGTCCCAACGCACTCACAGACCAGATCATCGACAAATATGCCGAGGAGGTTGTGAAAGACGCCAAGAACCACGAGATGCTCGTGCAGAACGCTCTTAACCGCAAGGTATATGAGGTGATCAAGGAGAACGTCACTCTCGACAACAAAGAAGTGACTGTAGAGGAGTTCCAGAAACTCTTCCTCCCTGCAGCTGAAGCTTGAGAATTAACTGAAAGTTAACATATCAACCCGGCCCGAGCCAATAGCCCGGGCCGGGTTTGACTATTTTTGGCACGATTTTTGCAACCTTATGCAATAGAATCTCGTTTTAGCAGCTAAACTGACAAATTGCCGAAACAAAATATTAAAAGAAATGCACAACGACTTTAGAAAATTTGCCGTCAACCATCTTGGGATGAATTCCAATACCCTCGACGGCTATGCAAAATATGTGGAAAATGCAGCCGGCGGTCTCACTTCTGTGGCTCCATCTGCCGACTACATGAATCCTTATATTCTTGAGGAGCGTCAGCTCAATGTGACCCAGATGGACGTGTTCTCACGTCTTATGATGGACCGCATCATTTTCCTCGGCACTCAGGTGACCGACACCAGCGCCAACATTATCCAGGCACAGCTCCTTTATCTCGACTCTATCGATCCGGAGAAGGATATTTCAATCTATATCAACTCTCCCGGCGGATCTGTATATGCGGGTCTTGGAATCTACGACACCATGCAGTATATATCGAGTGATGTCTCCACCATCTGCACCGGTATGGCGGCATCAATGGCCGCAGTCCTGCTTGTGGCTGGCGAGAAAGGGAAACGTTTCGCACTTCCTCATTCAAGAGTCATGATTCATCAGCCCATGGGCGGTATCCAGGGTCAGGCTTCTGACATTGAGATCACTGCAAGGGAGATTCTCAAACTCAAGGAGGAACTTTACCGCATCATTTCCGACCATTCCGGACAGCCTTTCGAGAAAGTGGAGGCCGATTCCGACCGTGACTACTGGATGATTGCCAAAGAGGCTAAGGAATATGGCATGATCGACAAGGTGCTTGTGAATCCCAAGAAGGAAGAGAAATAACACGCAACTACGATGGCAACCAAGAAAACAGGTCTGATGTGTTCGATGTGCGGTGCAGTCGACAGCGCGGCCAATCCGGTGGTGAATGTGCTGGAGGGGCTTAACCTGTGCACAGACTGCATCAAGTTTATCGACGACACCCGCGACCGTCAGCTCAAGGAGCGAACCGGGAAACCGGCCAATACAAAGGCCGAGGAAACCACGATTCCGACTCCTCATGAGATAAAGGCTTTTCTCGACCAATATATTATAGGTCAGGATGAGGCTAAGAAATATCTCTCAGTTGCGGTCTATAACCATTACAAGAGAATCAATCAGGCGGGAAGTGAGGATGATGTGGATATCGAGAAATCAAACATTATCCTTGTAGGTCCCACAGGCACCGGAAAAACCCTTCTCGCCAAGACTATCGCAAGGTTGCTCAATGTGCCCTTCGCCATAGTCGATGCCACGGTTCTCACGGAGGCCGGCTATGTGGGCGAAGATATAGAGTCGCTCCTTACCCGTCTTTTGCAGAACTGCGACTATGACGTGGAGAAGGCCCAGAGAGGCATAGTCTTTATCGATGAGATCGACAAGATTGCCCGAAAGAGCGATAATCCGTCGATTACCCGCGATGTCAGTGGTGAGGGTGTGCAGCAGGGCCTTCTCAAACTGCTCGAAGGTTCAACCGTGCTTGTGCCACCCAATGGTGGACGCAAGCATCCAGAACAGAAGATGATAGCTGTCGACACAAAGAATATCCTCTTTATCTGCGGCGGAGCATTCGACGGCATCGAGCGCAAGATAGCATCAAGACTTAATACACATGTCGTGGGTTATGGTCATGACGAGGCTTCAAGAAAGCGTCAGCGCGACAATCTCATGCGCTATGTAATGCCACAGGACCTCAAGAGCTTCGGACTTATTCCCGAGATTATCGGCCGACTCCCGATTCTCACAAGTCTTGATCCGCTTGACAAGGCGGCATTGAGGAGAATCCTGACTGAACCCAAGAATGCGATTGTTCGTCAGTATAAGAAACTGTTTCTTCTTGACGGCGTGGAACTTGAGTTTTCGGAAGCGGCTCTTGATCTGATTGTAGATAAGGCAGTGGAGTATAAACTCGGCGCCCGAGGACTGCGTTCGATTGTGGAGACAATCATGGTTGACGCGATGTATGATGTGCCTTCGAATCCTGTGAAGAAGTTCACGGTAGAGGCTGATTATGTGCAGCGTCAGCTCGAAAAAGCACATTTCGAAAAGACGAGAATAGAAGATAAATAACGATAATCTATTTATATAGAGATTTGGTGAACGAAAAGGGATCCGGCTCTCCGGCATGATGACCGGAGGGCCTGATCCCTCTTTTATGGCCCATGCTTCGGGGCTGGAATATGAATCACTGGGTGTGGAAACTTTGTGGAGTGTCATTAAGGGAGTATGAATAGCGAGGAAATTTTTTTTCGGAGGGTGTATGGTATTTCAGAAAAATTTTTTAACTTTGTAATATAAGTTTGCCCTTACGGGTGAAATTAATCCATAAAATCTTCGAACCTCACTATCATGGCAGACATCAAAGCTATCCACGAAGCCCTGAAATATAATTTCGGCTTCGACAAATTCAAAGGCAATCAGCTTGAAATCATCAGTAGCCTCTTAGACGGCAACGATGTTTTCGTGCTTATGCCCACAGGCGGGGGCAAGTCGTTGTGCTATCAGCTACCGGCACTAATGTCGGAGGGCACTGCGATAGTCATATCTCCACTGATAGCACTGATGAAGAATCAGGTGGATGCCATGAGGAATTATGGGGAAGATGACGGGATAGCTCATTTCCTGAATTCCTCGCTGACCAAAGCGATGGCCGACAATGTGAAGAACGATGTTCTGTCAGGCCGCACCAAGCTTCTTTATGTGGCTCCGGAATCGTTTACCAAGGAGGATACAATGGCGTTTATGCGTCAGGTGAACATATCATTCTATGCAGTGGATGAGGCGCACTGTATTTCGGAATGGGGACATGATTTCCGTCCCGAATACCGCAGGATACGTTCCATCATCAATGAGGTGGGACCACGTCCGCTCATAGCGCTTACCGCCACCGCCACTCCTAAAGTGCAGCATGATATCCAGAAAAATCTCGGTATGCTCAAGGCAAGTGTGTTCAAGTCAAGTTTCAACCGCCAGAATCTTTACTATGAGGTTCGACCCAAGACAAAGGAGATTGACAGGGACATAATCCGGTTCATAAAGAGCAATCCCGGAAAATCGGGCATCATCTATTGTCTGAGTAGAAAGAGGGTGGAGGAACTTGCCGAGACACTGAGGATCAACGAGATTCCGGCGCTGCCGTATCATGCCGGAATGGACTCACAGACCCGTTCCGACAATCAGGACGCATTCCTTCATGAGAAAGTTGACGTGATTGTTGCCACAATAGCCTTCGGAATGGGTATAGACAAGCCCGACGTGAGATATGTGATCCATTATGACATGCCGAAGAGTCTTGAGGGTTATTATCAGGAGACCGGGCGTGCAGGCCGTGATGGCGGAGAAGGGAAATGCATTACTTATTATTCGAATAAAGATTTACAAAAACTTGACAAACTGATGCAGAGCAAGTCGGCCTCCGAGCAGGAGATAGGCCGTCATCTGCTTGCGGAGACTGCAAGCTATGCGGAGTCGTCGGTGTGTCGCAGAAAAATTCTATTACATTATTTCGGAGAGCAATATGAAGCAGAGAACTGTGGAAATTGCGATAATTGTTTAAATCCTAAAACACAAGTGGAAGCAAAAGAAGAACTTTGCGCCGTCATAGAGACGGTATTGGCACTCAAAGAGAAATTTACTCCTGATTATCTTGTGAATGTGATGATAGGGCGTCCCACAGATGAGGTGAGATCATATCATCATGAGGAGATTGAAGAATTCGGTTGCCTTTCCGGCGCTGATGAGAGATTTCTCTCCACAGTGATCAAACAGGGAGCCATAGCGGGTTATCTTGAGAAAGATGTCGAGAACTATGGAATAGTCAGAGTCACACCCAAAGGTAAGAAATATCTTAAGAAACCCACAAGCTTCAAAATTGTGGAGGACAATGACTTTGCTGATGTGGAGATGGAACCTCAGATTAAGGGTGGCGCAGCATGTGCCGTAGACCCGGAGCTATATTCCATGCTTCTTGACCTGAGAAAGAAGATGGCGCGGAAATTTGATCTTCCTCCCTATGTGATATTCCAGGAGCCGAGTCTCGACGCTATGGCCACTACATATCCGGTGACGATCGACGAGCTGGCAAACATTCCCGGAGTAGGTGCCGGCAAAGCCAAAAGATATGGTGATGAGTTTGTGAAACTCATAAAAAGACATGTAGAGGAGAACGAAATAGAGCGTCCGGAAGATATACGTGTGCGTTCTATGGCCAACAAGAGCAAACTCAAGATCTCCATAATCCAGAGCATCGACCGCAAAATCGATCTTGAGGAGGTGGCAGAGAGTAAAGGTCTTGAGTTTGAAGAACTTATCGATGAACTTGAGGCAATTGTAGAGGCCGGCACTAAAATCAATATAGATTATTTCCTGAATGAGATCATGGATGAAGACCATGAGCTGGATATAATCGACTATTTCAAAGAGAGCGAGGAAGATGACCTCGAGGCTGCCATCCAGGAGCTTGGCGATGAATTCACAGAAGAGGAAATTCGTCTTGTGAGGGTGAAGTTCCTGTCGGAAATGGGCAATTAATTCATTTCTTTAACGTTCGATTATAAGGGAATTAATTTTCCTGCTGCTTTTCTTTGAGAAATGACGAAGACAGCTGTCTTTATTCTTCTTCTGAGCGGTATTTTCCCAGGCAATGTCTCCGGAGTCGATGATGTGATCATGCATGTCGGCGGGGAGGCAGTGACATTGGGTGATATCGAGTGGTTTGTCAGTAAACCCTATTCTGAGGCAGGCCCGCAGGTATCCCTTGAAGAAAGGATACGGCAATATGCCCTGAACAGACAGAAGGTGATGGCCGCGCATGATGCCGGACTCGACACACTTCAGGCTTTCAGAAATGAATTTGGAGAATATAAAGACCTGCTGGCCGTAAGTTATCTCACAGATTCCGTGTATGAAAGGGAACTGACAGAACGGAATCCTGAGAATGTGGCTCTCGACATGAGGAAACGTCGGGAGATGATACAAAGGCATCAGAATGTTGTTCTTTCTTCCCGACATCATGTCCGGATAGATTCCACGTTATTGAAATCACTTTCCGACTGCCGGCAGGTATATTCAGTGGCACAGGATTCTGAGGGAATTGTCTCATCTGAAAAAGGGGATGATCCCGTGTTGTTCAGCATAGATGGAGAAGCAACCCTGTTGAGCGACTTTGAAGATTATCTTGCCGGCGTCAGGGTGCAGGAGCTTTCCGGCCCCATGATCGGAACGATATTTGAAGGTTTCCTGAATCAAAGGCTTCAGGAAGCGGAGAAAGTGAGGCTTTATAGGGAAGATGCGGGCTACAGGCATCTGCTTGATGAATGGCGCGACGGAATGTTGTTATATTCCATAAGCCTTGAAAAGGTGTGGCGTCATCCGGAACAGCTTCAGGATTCGATGGAATCGGAGTGGCGAAGGGAGCTTAACGAAAAATTTCCAGTTGAAGTGAATGAAGATTTGCTCAAAAGATTGAAATAGAAAAAAATGAGAAATCATATCATCTCCACCCGGAAATTTCGCCCGATCAGCGGGCTGGATTTCAGAATGGGAGTCATGAGGAAAACCCTTCATGGCCTGGGGATACTTACTCTGTTGACATCGGGCGTTTTTTCATCATGTGGGAAATCCTCTCCGCAACCTGCTGCAGAAAATGTTCTGGTGAGTATGGGAGATACTGTCCTTACACTTCAGGACGTGGAAAGCAGGATTCCTGTCGGGATTGACGAGGCAGACAGTGTGGCGTTGTTCCGGAAGATTGTAGACGACTGGATAGAGACTATGGTGCTCTCTGACATGGCCCGGGAGAAATTACCTGAAATCAGGGAGATAGAGCGGAAAGTGTCGGCATACCGTAATCGACTGATAGTGACTGAATATCTTCGGCGTATGCGCGACAGTAAGCCAACTACGGTGAGCCGTGAAGATATCCTCTCTTTCTACGAGGAACACCGGAAAGAGATGGTGGCGGAGACTCCTCTGGTGAAAGGTATTTATCTGAAAGTGCCTGAAGCTATAAGAGGCATTGATGAAATAAGGAGGCTGATGAACGATGCTTCAGGCCAGAGCATAGACATACTGGAGAAGAACTGGATGGGAGAGGCCCTGCAGTATGAATATTTCGGCAACCGGTGGGTTGACTGGAACATGATCGCGGAGCAGATACCTTATAGATTCTATGACGCGGATGCTTTTCTCTCGAGTGAGAAAAATTTCGAGACCACCTATGGAGGATCAGTCTATTTCCTTCACATCAGCGATGTTCTCCCCTCAGGAAGCGAGCTTCCGTTTGATTTTGCATCATCACGCATCAGCGCCATTCTCGAGCAGGCCCATATGTCGAGCTATGAGGATGCACTGGTGAGAGCTTTGATAAAGAAAGCGATATCCGACAAAAAACTTGTGGCGGTGGATTATGATCCGGTTGTCCATATGCTGAAGCGACATCGCAAAGATAAAAAAGAAAAAGATTAGAGAAAATGAAAAATAAGAAGTTTCTGATGCCGGCTCTGGCCATGGCGACTCTGACGGCAGTGTGTGCTTTTGCCGAACCTCCCAAGAATGTGATTGACGAGGTGGCATGGATTGTAGGTGATCAGGCCATATTCCGTTCGGATGTGGAGGAGATGTATCAGCAGCTCCGTTCTGAAGGAAGCGTGATATCCGGTGATCCGTATTGCGTGCTTCCCGAGCGTCTGGCTGTTGAGAAACTCTATCTTCACCAGGCCAAGATTGACACAGTGGAGGCCCAGGAAAGCAGGGTTAACGCTATGGTGGAGGAGCGAATAAACTTTTTTGTTGCCAATCTTGGTTCGAAAGAGAAGGTTGAGGAATATTTCCGCAAACCTATTCCGATGCTGAGGGAAAGTCTTCGTGAGATGACCCGCAACCAGTCGATCATCCAGCAGGTGCAGCAAAAACTCACTGATGATGTGAAAGCCACACCGAATGAGGTGCGCAAATATTTTGATGCTCTTCCAAAAGACAGTATCCCCTACGTGCCGATGCAGGTTGAGGTGCAGATCGTTTCTCTCAATCCCAACATCCCGCGTCAGGAGATAGACGATGTCAAGGCCCGCCTCAGAGACTATGCGGATCGTGTGAACAAGGGTGAAAAGGATTTTTCCACTCTTGCCATTATGTATAGCGAGGACAGAGGTTCAGGTTTGCGCGGTGGAGAACTCGGTTACAGCGGCCGGGCCGACTTTGTGCCTGAATTCTCGAATGTGGCATTCAATCTCAATGACCCGAAGAAAGTGTCGCGTATCGTTGAGACAGAGTACGGCTACCATATCATCCAGCTTATAGGAAAACGCGGTGATCAGGTGAATGTGCGCCACATTCTGCTCACTCCCCGTGTGAGTCCTGAAGATCTAAGGGAAGCGACCAACAGGCTCGACTCCATACGTAAGGAGATCGTGAGCGGTGCCATCCCCTTCAACGAGGCAGCACGATTTATCTCCCAGGACAAAGACACCCGCAACAACAAGGGAATCATGATGAATCAGAGCCCTGAAAGCAACAATCGCGGAAGCAGCCGTTTCGAGATGCAGGAGCTCCCTGCAGAGATCGCGAACCACATCGAGAAGATGAATCCCGGAGACATCAGCGAGGCATTCGTGATGAAGGATCCCAAAAAGAACAAGGATATCGCCGCTATCGTGCGTCTCACAAACCGAATCCCCGGTCATAAGGCCAATCTCTCTGACGACTACAATATGATCCGCCAGATGTATGAGAATCATATGAGGGAGCAGAAAATCAGAGAATGGCTCGAGAAGAAAATCAAGGAGACCTACGTCAAGATCAGCGACGGATGGCAGAACTGCGATTTCCACTACAAGGGATGGGTGAAAGAACAGAACTGAAATAGATGAGAATCAATCTTTTCGACCGAAAGACAAGAATAGCCGTCGCTCTAATGACTGTAGCGGCGGCATTTCTCGTTGACATAGGCATGCAGGCTTATGCCCAACAGGTCAGGAAAAAAGAGAAGGAGAAGAAAGAGGAAACATTCACACGTCCGAAACCCACACGCCCCATACGCCCTGAGATTCCTTCGGCCAACCGTTACCGTCAGGACAAGGTGTTTCTTGAACAGGCCGACAGTCTCTTCAAGGTGGAGCATTTCTACGACACTGTGGAGAAACAGATCGTAAAAGGGAACGTGAAATTCCGTCAGGCCGGAATGTGGATGTTCTGCGACTCCGCATATTATTATCCTACTCTGAACTCCATGGATGCATTCGGCCATGTGAGAATGGAGCAGGGTGACACACTTTTTGTGTATGCCGACAAACTATATTATGACGGCAACGAGCGTATGGCGAGGCTTAAGAACGGCCCGTCGTATCCTAAGGTGAAACTCATCAACAGAGATGTGACCCTCACCACCGACAGCCTTGACTACAGCATAGCTATGGAATTGGGATGGTATGAGAAATGGGGCACAATCGATGACAAAGTCAATACGCTCACCTCTCTTTACGGAGAGTATTCTCCCGGAACCAAAAATGCGGATTTCTATACAGATGTGGAGCTCGTAAACAATAAAGACGGCTACACAATGCTTACCGACACCCTGCATTACAACACCGCCACCCATCTTGCCAGAATAGAGAGCATGACGGAGATACAGGGTGCCAACGACACTATTCTTACAAACAGAGGTATTTATGATACCCAGATTGGTAATGCGGAACTGCTCACCAGGTCAACCATCATACACCGCGATTCAAACAACAACGTAACGACTCTTGAGGGTGACTCGATCATCTATGACAAGGTGACCCGCATCAGCCGTGCCTACATGTTCCGCGATCCTTTGAAGACCGGAATGCCTATGGTGATCACCGACACCGCCCATAAAACGACACTTATCGGCGGTTTCGGAATATACAATGATTCCACCCGCGAGGCGCTGGCCTGCGAGTATCCTCTTCTTATGGAATATTCACAGGGCGACACACTGTTCCTTCGTGCCGATACCATCAAGACCTATATCATACAGGAGATGGTGGCAGCCTCAAGACGATGGACCGCGTCCGGATTCCCCGAGTTCGAGGGGGAGGTGATAACACGAGCGGACAGCAGCGGAATATGGATCAACGATTTATTCTTCTCTCTTGTTGCTCCTCTCGTCAATGCACCGCTCAAACTGCTGAAGGCTGCCTTGCCTGCGCCTCCTGCACCAAAGGCTTCGTCAACTCCGAGAGTGCCTGTCAAGCCTGATCCCCAAAAGGTAATGGCTATCGTGCCCATTAAGAATGAAGGCTCAGATTCTCTTGCCGTGTCTTCAGATTCGATTGCTATGGGTTCGGATCCATTGGCAAATATGGGTGATACGATTTCAATTTCAGAGAGCTTGACAACTGAGATTCCGGACACTCTCTCGGCTCCGGTTGCAACCAAGGATTCCATACCCCTTGTGCCAAAAGAATTCCATATAGCCCTCGCTTATCACCGTGCCCGTTTCTTCAAACAGGACCTGCAGGGCGTCGCAGACTCAATGGTGATTGTGGAGAAGGATTCCATGCTCTACATGTTCCGTAAGCCGATAGTGTGGAGCGGAGAACGTCAGGTGACAGGCAACCGCATCGACGTCCATTTCAATGATACGACCGCCGATTGGGCTCTTCTTCCGGAATCCGGAATGCTCTCAGAGCATGTTGACGAGGATTTCTATAATCAGCTTGCAGGAAAGAAACTCTTTGCAACTTTTGCTGAACAGACCCTCAAGACACTTGATGTGTCGGGAAATGTGGAGACGATCTTCCTTCCTCAGGAGAGCGATTCAACCTACAACCGTCTTGTGAGCGCTGAAAGTTCATTCCTCACTCTTGAACTCGACAGTGGAAAAATGGATCGCCTGAAGATGTGGCCTGAGGTAAGCGGAAAGGTAACACCTCTGTTCCTTGTGAAGAAACAGCAGCAGTATCTTTTGAAGTTCAGATGGTGGGAGAGCCTTCGTCCTGTAAGGGAGAGGGTAGGCGATCGCTGGCGCTGGAACGACAATCTCGGAGAAGTGCCTGATGAACTTGAACAGTACTTCCAGGCTCCGTCAGACTTTGGCGAGCCCAAATCTTTCCCGGCATCACGGCCTGTTCCCCGTCCGGCTATGCCGGCGGTCGTTCCCCGCAAGGTGGATATAGCTCTTGATTCAGTTGCTGTTTCCGATACAGTCCCGGGTCTTGAGACCGTAACACTTCCCGAGGTGGAGAAGAACGAAAAGGAGATGGAGAAGACTGACGAGGAGATCGAACAGCGTGCTTCAGAAATTGAGGAGGCGGTCGAGAAGGAAGACGCTTCCGCAAGCGGTAACACAACCGGAGCGAAAGAGTCTGCCGAGACCAAGGAGACTCTGAAAAAAGAGGAGGCCGTGGAGAAAAAGGAGGTGGAAAATGAGTGACGTGATTCGCCTTCTTCCCGATTCTGTGGCCAACCAGATAGCTGCCGGAGAAGTGATTCAGAAGCCGGCTTCTGTGATAAAGGAGCTTGTGGAGAATGCCGTGGATGCCGGAGCCACCGACATCAGGGTGTTCATAAAAGATGCCGGACGCACACTTATTCAGGTGGTTGACAATGGCAAGGGTATGAGTGAGACTGACGCGCGAATGGCTTTCGAACGTCATGCCACATCTAAAATACGCGAGGCTCAGGATCTCTTCACACTTCTCACGATGGGTTTCCGTGGTGAGGCTTTGCCTTCGATATGCGCCATATCTCAGGTAGAGCTCAAGACACGAACGGATTACTCCACTATAGGGACCAGGCTGGTGATAAACGGTTCCAAGGTGGAGAGTCAGGAACCCTGTATGTGCGACCGTGGCACCAACATCATGGTCAAGAATATCTTCTTCAATGTTCCCGCACGAAGGAAATTCATGAAGAGCGACAACGTGGAACTCTCCAATATCATGCGTGAGTTCGAACGTCTCGCTCTTGTGAACAACCACATCAGGATGAGCATAGACACCGGCAACAAACTCCTTGAGTTGCGTGCCGGAACGTTTAAACAGCGCATAGGGGATATATGGAAAAACAATCTTGACCTTCATCTGCTTCCTGTGGAAGTTGACACATCGCTTGTGAAGATCTCCGGTTTCGTGTCCCGTCCGGAATATGCAAGACGCCACAACCCCCTGCAGTATCTGATAGTGAACGGCAGGAACATGCGCCATGCATATTTCCATAAGGCTATCATGAATTGTTACACATCTCTCATAGCCGCCGATACACAGCCATGCTATTTCCTGAAGTTTGAGGTGGATCCATCATCTATAGATGTCAATATCAGCCCCACCAAAAATGAGATAAAATTTGAGTATGAGAAGGAGATATGGCCGATACTGCAGGCTTCGGTGAAGGCTGCGCTTGGAAAATATGGTGCAGTTCCATCGATCGACTTCAACAGTGAAGTGCTTCCGGTGGATCCTCTTCCTCCGGGTGTGATGCCCGAACGCCCCACACTCGACCTTCAGTCGGATTATAATCCTTTCACCGAGGAGAAGAAATCTTTCGCTGAGGAATACCGACGTCCGGATGATGTACCCAGAAACTGGGAATCGCTCTATAATGGCTTCATGTCAGGACGAAAGGAAAGCGGCAGTACGGATTCATTCCAAAGTTTCGCACCGACGCATATTCCTGAGACTACCATATCAGGCAAGAAGGAGACGGATGCCGATATTCTGCCTGATGTCAGCACCAAAGGTTCGGAAAACGGTGATGATCATGAGGAGAAATCATTGTTCAAGGATTCTGAGGAGAAGTCAACAGTCGGTTCTTTCTGCCTTCAGCATGCTCAGCGCTACATAATCACCTCTTCGCGGGAGGGCCTGATAATCATTGACCAGCACAGGGCCCATGTGAAGATACTTTATGAGCAGTATGTCAGAAAGATTGCAGGGCAGGAACTCGTGTCACAACGTGTGATGTTTCCGGAATCGGTGGAATTGGATCCGGTGCATCAGGAGGCCCTGGCAGAAGTTAGCGGAGAACTGAACCGACTTGGATTCGTGCTTGACTATGATGAGGGGATGAGATGGAGGATCACCTCCGTGCCTGCCATGATAGGAGAGACCGAAGCTAAGGATGTGGTGTTGCGCATTCTTGACTCAGTGTGTGAAGGAGGAGAGAATTACGGCATATCAGGCTCTGCATTGGATGACATGCTCTCGCGGATGGCGTTGATAATGGCAAGAGCCTCGGCGATTCCGGGAGGTGTGAAACTTGCAAACGATGAGATGGAACATATTGTGGGAGAATTGTTCCTGCTTCCGGATCCTGCCTATACGCCTAATGGCAACAAAGTATATTGCGTGCTTGATGCGCAGGCTCTGGAGTCGATGTTCAGATGAACATCTCCGGAGTGTGACTTTCAGTTTTACCAGTTCAGAAGACACTCTGACAAGGGTGTGATGCAACATTAATCTTAATTGTAAATGGAAAGAATAGTAAGTTTGGTAAGCGGTGTTCTGACGGACTATGTCATGGTGATCACACTACTTTTCGCCGCTGTTATGTTCACATATCGCACACGGGGCGTGCAGTTCAGAATGATTGGGGAGATGTGTCGCCTTCTCGTCAATTCCGGCAAAATAGAACGTCCCGAAAGTAACGCAAGAGCACATCATCATGGCTCGGTGAGTTCATTTCAGGCTTTTGCAATTTCCATAGCTTCGAGAGTGGGGACGGGAAATCTTGCCGGAGTGGCCACTGCAATTGCCATAGGCGGACCAGGGGCCGTGTTCTGGATGTGGGTTATAGCTCTGCTCGGGGCTGCGAGCGCTTTTGTGGAGTCGACACTTGCCCAGCTTTTCAAAGTAAAAGGTGAGAAGTCATTTCATGGCGGCCCGGCATATTATATTCAGAAAGGACTTGGAAAAAGATGGTGGGCAGTCACGTTCGCTGTGCTCATCACCCTCACTTTCGGATTCGCGTTCAATACGGTGCAGTCAAACACTGTTGCAAGTGCATTCAATGAATGTTTCTCATTTCCGAGAGAATGGATGGCAGTGATTCTCAGTGTTCTCACAATGGCCATAATTTTCGGAGGTATCAGAAGTATCTCAAGGTTCAGCGAGATTGTGGTCCCGGTCATGGCAGTGGCATATATACTGCTTGCATTGGTGATTGTGGTGATCAATATCGGCAGGATTCCGGAGATACTGCTCATGATTGTGGAGAATGCCTTTGGAGTTGGACAGGCTGCCGGAGGAGCAATCGGTGCGGCACTTATTATGGGAGTGAAACGAGGGCTTTTCAGCAACGAGGCCGGAGAGGGCTCCACACCCAACGCCGCCGCCACTGCAAGTGTGTCTCATCCGGTGAAGCAGGGACTCATACAGTCGCTGGGAGTCTACACAGACACGCTTGTGATATGCACGGCAACCGCTTTCATAATCCTTTGCAGCGGAATGTTTATTGAAGGCCACGATGGAATTGTACTGACTCAAAAAGCGATTGACTCTGAGCTCGGAGGCGGACATCAGTATGGATCCATTTTCGTCAGTGTGGCTATTTTCTTTTTCGCATTCACGAGCATAATCGCCAATTACTATTACGGAGAGACGAATATCCGGTTTATCAAAAACAGCACTCTGATAATTCAATTCTATAGGCTTGCTGTTGTGGCGATGGTTTATCTCGGAGCAATCATGTCGCTCGATCTTGTGTGGGGTTTTGCCGACATAACGATGGCAATGATGACCCTCTGCAATCTTGCCGCCATTTTCATGCTCGGGAAATATGCCATAATCCTTCTGAAAGATTACCAGCGTCAGCGCAGGGAAGGGAAGGATCCTGTGTATCATTCCTCCACAATTCCTGAGATTTCATCTAAGACGGAATGCTGGAGTAATGACTGATACGGCTTGACAACTCTAAGAAATTTCGGATAATCATTCCTTTAATTACCAAAGTATACGGAAAGATTAACGGGAGCTTTTCCTGATTATCATTTCGACTACTTTGACATAACATTTTGTCCCTATCCCTACCATAGATAATTCATAATTTTGCGATATAAACAATAACCATAATTATCCATTTTACATGAACTCAATCCTGATAAATGCAATCACCAAGTATCTTTTTATGATGCTTGGGGTGATTTGCTTCAGTTCCTGCAGTAGCAGTGATGATGGTCCTGCGCAGGACACCACGCAATTTGTCGTGCCTGAGAATGTGATTAAACAAGGTCTGGAACTTCCCAAAACAGGGGGTGGAACTGTAACTTTCGACATTCAGGCCTCTTCCAAACCGGAGGTGACATCTGCCGCTTCCTGGTGTAAGCCAACAATAGAGACTACTGTTTCTCCCAAGAAATTCTGTTGCCGGGTGTCCTGTGATCCTAACCCGGAAACTGTGGAACGGGAAACTACAATCACTGTCCGTCAGGGTGCAAATACAGTTGAGGTAAAAGTGAGGCAGACTGCAGCCGACGGTCTCCTTCTTGAGAAATCATCCATTGACAATATCCCTGCTGAGGGTGGATCTTTCGAAGTGAAACTGAAAGCCAACGGAGATGTCAATGTTATTATCAACAGCAGCTGGATATCCTCTACAAGAAGTGGGATGGAAGACCATACTTATAATTTTACTGTTGCTCCCAACCGCACATCATCGGAAAGAACCGGTAATGTCACTTTCACACTTGGAAATCTGAGAGAGACTTTTACAGTGAAGCAGCTTGCCGGAAAAATAGAACCCAGTGAGGGCGTGACTGCCACAGATCCTTATGAAGTGTCCAAACAGCTTGGACTCGGCTGGAATCTTGGCAATCAGTTCGACGCCCATATCAACGGAGTGGCGGATGAGACCGCCTGGGGCAATGTGAAGGCAAGCCAGATTCTTTTTGACAAGCTTGCTGCAAGCGGTATCAAGACCGTGCGCATTCCTGTGACCTGGCTTGGTCGTTTCGGTGATGCCCCAGAGTATAAGATAGAGAAGGCATGGCTCGACCGGGTGGCCGAGGTGGTGGACTATGCCCATAAAGCCGGACTTAACGCAATCGTGAATATTCATCATGACGGAGCGGACAGCCAGTATTGGCTTAACATAAAGGCCGCCGCCAATGATGAAAAGGTAAATGAAAAGACTAAAGCACAGATCAGCGCTATCTGGGGCCAGATAGCGGAACGCTTCAAAGATTATGGTCCCTGGCTCCTTTTCGAGTCATTCAATGAGATTCATGACGGCGGCTGGGGCTGGGGTGACAACCGTAAGGATGACGGCCGACAGTATAGAGTTCTCAACGAGTGGAACCAGACAGCTCTTGATGCCATAAGGAAAGCCGGAGGCAATAATTCATCCCGTTATGTGGTTGTGCCAGGCTATGTAACCAATATCGAGATAACAATCGATGGATTCCAGCTTCCCAAGGATCCGGCGGAAAGAGTGATGCTCACCGTGCACTATTACGCTCCCAATGAGTATGTTCTAAATAATGAGGTGAACGAGTGGGGCCATACCGCTAAGAATGGTGCGAACTGGGGTGATGAGAAATATATGCGTGAGCAGTTCGCGCTCGTGAAGACTAACTATATTGATAAGAATATTCCTGTCTATATAGGAGAGATGGGTGCCTGCAACCGTTCTGACAACAGGGGTGATCTCTTCCGTCGTTACTATAGTGAATATCTTGCCAAGTGTGCGCACGACAATGGTCTTGCCCCAATTATCTGGGACAACGGTGTCATGAAGGCCGGCAAAGAGAGTTCGGCACTTTTCAACCGCAGCAATGGAGAATTCTATGGTGACGGAGAGAGTGTGGTGAATGCAATGCTAAAGGGTATCTATACCACGGATCCGGCATATACTCTCCAGAGCGTGTATGATTCAGCTCCGTTATAATATCATATAAGATTATTTTATTAGTTCCTTCCGGATAAGGCAGGCATCCTTTCGTGGATTGTCTGCCTTATTCTTTTCCAGTGTATGCGTATCATGGGCGTTTGATGTGTTTTCGATTTTTATTGCTACCTTTGTGGATAGGTATGGATAAGGGGAGATTTAAATAAATGAATAATCAGACAATAGAATAAGCACAAAACAATGGCAAAGCAGGAATATATAGAGAAAAACAAGGCCTGGCTTGCGGAAAAGTCGCGCGAACCGGGAGTGTGCGCCCTTGACAAGGGGGTGCTCTATAAAGTGATGAAACAGGGGAATCCTAAATCTCCGTCTCCAAACAGAGGAAGCGTAGTCACCGCTCATTACGTCGGGAAGACTATCAACGGAAAGACGTTTGACAGCAGCAGGGGTGGAGTGGCTCCGGCATTCCGTTTGCGTGATCTCATACCCGGATGGATAATAGCTTTACAGAATATGCATGTGGGAGATAAATGGGAAATATACATTCCTGCCGAACAGGCATATGGCCGCATGAACCAGCCCGGTATTCCCGGCGGGTCTACCCTGATTTTCGAAATAGAGCTTCTGGCGGTGAACTGACATCAGAAGTTTTAAGAAATTCACTTTGAAGATTATAAAATATATCCTTGAAAATTAGAGATTTTCAAGGATATATTTTATAAAGGAACAGTAGATTATTTCAAAGATACGATGTGGATAATCATATGAAAAGATTTACGTTGGAATCTTCTGCCCGGTTCATGTATGTAGCGACTCCTCCGATGGTGACATTGTCAAGCAGCTCCTCTTTACTGATGCCCATCACATCCATCGACATCTGACATGCTATGAATTCCACTCCATTGGCAATAGCCATGTCACGTAGTGTCTCAAGAGAATCTATATTCTTTTTCTTCATGATATAGCGCATCATTTTAGCTCCGGCGCCGCCCATGTTCATCTTGGAGAGTTTGAGTTTCCGTGAACTTGATGGAAGCATTCTGCCGAACATTTTGCCGAAAATGTCTTTTTCTGTTGATGGCTTGTGCTCCTTCTTGATGGCGTTTAGTCCCCAGAATGTGAAGAAAATGGTTACCTTTTCCCCCGTGGCGGCAGCTCCGTTGGCGAGAACAAATGTGGCAAGAGCCTTATCGAGATCATCACTGAAAAGGATAAACGATTTACCTTTGCCTGACTTGCATGATACTTCTTCTGACGATTTCATGCTTCCTTTCTCAACCAGAATTGTGTTGACGCCTTTTGAGGACTTATAGGATACAAATCGGTTGCCTGTTGATTCACACCAAGCCTGTGAATCACGCACAAAACCGGGATCTGTGGCCTCGATTTGCAATAACGTTCCCTCTGGAGCGTTTTCTACGGCCTTTTTCAATTTCATTATCGGGCCTGGGCATGATAGCCCACATGCGTCCACACGTATTATATCACGGTTGTTATCTTTTCCCGGAACTTCTGTTTTTGTCATCTTTTTAATGGAATTTTCTGAAGAGGGAAGCTCAACCTCGGCAGTGGCTGCACGGTATGTCTTTATTCCACCGATAAGATTCCTCACATTTGAGAAGCCCCTCTGTTTTAGTATATTGGATGCAAGATAGCCACGTAGTCCTACACCGCAGAAAAGTACTATCGGTTTATCTTTGGGAATTCTGTCAAGTGAATCTCTAATGTCATCGAGGGGAATATTTATCGCCCCATCAATGCTTCCCATGGCAAACTCATCGGGAGTCCTGACATCTATAAGCGTGATATTATTAATGTCAGTGTCGCGAAGCTCGCGCCAATAGATAGGATTCATTTTCCCGGTCATGATGTTCTCTGCCACATATCCGGCGAGAGCAACAGGGTCTTTTGCGGAAGAATAGGGAGGGGCATATGCATGCTCGGTGAGAGTGAGGTCTGACATGTTTCCCCCGTCTTTTATTATTCTTGCAAATTGGTCGATTCTCTTGTCGACTCCGTCATAACCTACAATCTGGGCACCAAGCAGTTTCCCTGAATCCGGAGAGAAAATGACTTTTATCGACATTGAGGTCGCTCCGGGATAATATCCTGCATGTGAATTAGGATGAATTGTGGCTGTGAGATAAGGAATATTCTCCTGTTTCAACCGTTTGGCTGCCATGCCGGTGGCTGCAACAGTCAGATCGAAGACTTTGGCGATCGATGTGCCAATGGATCCTTCATATTTCTTCACATCTCCCCAGACCATGTTGTCTGCCACAATCCGTGCCTGGCGGTTGGCAGGGCCTGCAAGATAATTCATCCAGGGATTGCCATCCACAGGATGAGGGAATTCTATCACGTCACCCACGGCATAAATATTGTCGATGGATGTGCGGAGATATTCGTTGACCTTGATGCCTCCTCGTTGTCCCGTTTCAATCCCGGCGTTAAGAGCAAGAGTATTCTCCGGACGAACACCTATTGAGAGAATTATCAGATCAGCTTCGACTTTTTCTCCGGAACCAAAAGTCACTTCGATGGATTCCCCCTTTTTATCGAAAGATGTCACTGCTGTTTTCAGATATAGCCTTACCCCTTTCTGGCAAAGGTGTCCGTGAACAATCGATGCCATTGAATAGTCGATTGGTGCCATAACTTGGTCTGCCATTTCAACCACAGTTACCTCGGCTCCGGCATCATAAAGATTTTCCGCCATCTCAAGGCCGATAAATCCTCCTCCGATTACCAGTGCTCTCTTCACGTCATGTTCCGCTAAATAATTCTTGATTGCATCCGTATCTGATACGTTGCGAAGTGTGAAAATACCGGGCAGGTCTATCCCCGGTAATGGCGGGCGGAAGGGTAATGCTCCCGGCGACAGGAGGAGTCGGTCATAATTTTCCATATAGGTTGTTCCGTCAGGAGCTTTGACTTCTATGGTCTTGTTATCAGGATTTATGGTCAGTACTTGAGATCTGGTTCTTACGTCTATATTGAATCTTTTGCTGAAAGCTTCAGGAGTCTGCACAAACAATTTGTCACGATCGGATATGGTCCCTCCAATATAATAAGGCAATCCGCAGTTGGCATACGAAATATAACCTCCTTTTTCAAAAAGGATTATTTCATCCGTTTCGGATATTCTTCTTATTCTCGCCGCAGCTGTGGCGCCTCCGGCAACGCCTCCAATAATAAGGTGCTTCATATTTGGAATAGATTATAATTTGTTTCTATTGCAAAGTTAAAAATAATAACATAGACCTGCAATATCCCTCTCAGAAGAGTTAGCCTCGTGCCATAGTCAATGTTTGCGGATTTGAAAGGTGAATAAATCGAAACGAGTGAAACCAACTGTTTCAATTGGTGGCGATGAAATATAATTCGTCAATACGGGTCTCTGCATACAGCTTCTCCGGAGAATAATCCTTTCCTCTTGCCATCCATGCATCTGATCCTGATTAGCAGGGAGATTGAACATAGTGGGAGCATTGATGTCGATGCTCAAAGAGATCATCATCAATGCCCCCAAAGTTACAATTAAAAATCGATATCTGAAGTGTGAGATGTCACATTCTTGCAAAAAAACAGAACGGACAATCCGTTTGTCAGATTGTCTCTATCCGGAATGAGTAAGGGTTATCCGGAATCATGTCCGTTAGTTTGCTTTTAGAGGATGCCGATTGAGTTTAGGAAGATCAGGAAGATGGCGGTGGGGCAGATGTAGCGGAGGAAAAACACGAGGATGTAGATGATGCTGAATTTGTATTTCCCGAAGTTGGTGAGCTGCTGTTCGAGCAGGTTTCTTTTCATAAACCAAGCCACAAACACCGAGCAGATCATTCCTCCGAGAGGAAGGCAGATGTTTGACGAGAAATAGTCAAAGAGGTTGAAGAATGTGAGCCCGAACACTGTCACATCGCTGAGCGGTCCGAAGCTGAGGGCACAGAGGAGTCCGCCGCAGAGAGCAATCCCTGATGAAAGAAACAGGGCTTTTTTACGGGTCATTTTCTTCTCCTCGCAAAAGTAGGTTATGGAGATCTCACTCATCGATACGGTTGACGTGAGGGATGCAAGAAACAGGAGAAGGAAGAAGAGAGTAGACCATGCGGCACCTCCGGGAAGCTGGCTGAAGATGAAGGGGAGCACCTCAAACACAAGAGTCGGTCCGGCTTCGGGAGAGATCCCGAATGAGAATACCGCAGGGAAGATGATGACTCCGGACAGTATAGCCACCATAGAGTCGAGCATGACTGTTGATACCGCAGTGCGTGCCAGCCGGGTTCTGTTGCTGAAATATGAAGCATAGGTCATCATGCATCCGAGGCCGAGACTCAGGGAAAAGAAAGCCTGCCCGAGAGCACCGAGCAATACGGACGGTGTGATTTTGCTGAAGTCCGGCTTGAAAAGGAATTCCACACCCTCCTTGAATTTAGGCATGGTGAAGGAATTGATGCAGAAGGCGATAAGCAGAATGAACAGCAGAGGCATGAGCACATTGCACGCCCGCTCGATACCTTTCGTTACTCCGCCTATAAGGATGAAGAAATTGCAAAAAAGGAATATTACGGTCCACATCACAGGTCGCCAGCCTGTGGTGAGTTGCATGAACTGTTCGTGACCGACTTCACGGTCAGAGAAATCAAGACTGCCCGTGAGTGAGGAGAGGCAGTATTCTATAGTCCAGCCGGCCACGACCGAGTAGAAACTGAGAATAAGCAGCGAAGCGAGGATGCCTATGTATCCGGCGAGATACCACGGCTGGTGTGGTTGCAGACTGCGGTAGGCTCCGAATATATTGCTTCGGGTTGCCCTCCCCATTGCAAATTCCGCGCATAGCACGGGCACACCAATCATGAAGACGAAAGCAATGTAACAGATGAGGAAAGCTCCTCCGCCGTGAACTCCAGCCTCATAAGGGAAACGCCAGATATTGCCAAGTCCTACCGCTGATCCTACCGTGGTGGCCACAGCCGCAAATTTTGAGGAGAACACCGCCCTCTCCTGATTCTCTTGTCTATTCATTTATGATGCGAATTATCATGATGCTTAAGAAACCGGAGAGTTTTTCTTCCGGCCATTTTATTTACGAGATGCAAAATTAGTGAATATTTATTTTTCAAAAGAGGATTTATGACGCTTTTTGATTGTCTTTCCAACTTTTTTTAAGTAGAAATAGAATATAATTGGGCTAAAATGTCTAATTTTGTAGACCCATTCCTTTTTCAGAGTGACAAAATGAAAACGCAGAGATATAATTTCGATGAGGTTATAGACCGTCACGGCACAGATGCCGTGAAACAGGACAAGCTTAAGGACTACTTCGGCCGCGAAGACATTATTGCGGCATGGGTGGCCGATATGGATTTTGCAACACCATCATTTGTGATCGATGCAATCCGCGAGAGGCTTGAACATCCTGTGCTCGGCTACACCTGTGAGCCCTCAGACTATCGTCCGGCTATTATCGACTGGCAGCGTAAGCTTCACGGTTGGGAGATACAGCCGGAATGGCTCAGTTATATACCCGGCATCGTAAAAGGTATAGGTATGGCCATAAATGCGTTTACCAACCCCGGAGACCCTGTGGTGATCATGCCTCCTGTCTATCATCCTTTCAGGATTACGACTGAGCTCAACGGGAGAAAAGTAGTGAATGTGCCCCTTCTTTCAGACGAAGAGGGTAGGTTTTTCATGGATTTTGAAGCACTCGAGGCGCTTGACGTGAATGGCGGACTCATGATTATCTCCAACCCCCATAATCCCGGAGGGAGGAACTGGAGCAGGGAGGAACTTGCAAGACTTGCCCGCATATGCAAGAGTAAAGGAATTACCGTGATTTCAGATGAGATTCATGCAGACATGTGTCTTTGGGGCAATACCCACGTGCCTTTTGCCGCTTCCTGTGATGAAGCTGCGGAGATAAGCGTGACATTCGGAGCCCCCTCGAAGACCTTCAACATCCCGGGAGTGGTGAGTTCATTCTCGGTCGTTCCGGATGCAAAACTCCGTGAGAAATTCTATGGTTGGCTTGAGGCCAGTGAACTTGCTTCCGCACCGCTTTTCTCTTATGTGGCCACTATCGCGGCCTATCGCAAAGGTGACGAATGGCGCAGGGAGATGCTTGATTATGTGGAGGAGAATATCCGATACACGGAGGATTATTGCAGAAAGTTTATCCCCGAGATCAGACCGTTGCGTCCCGGAGCTTCCTATCTTGTATGGCTTGATTGCCGCGGACTGGGTCTGGATCATGACCGTCTCCAGGATTTCTTCATCAATGAAGCGCGGGTAGCGCTTAACGACGGAGAGATGTTCGGCCAGGGAGGTGAAGGACATATGCGTTTCAATATGGGAGAACCACGCAGTGTGATAAAGGAGATTCTTGACAGAATCAGGGAAGCTGTGGAGAAACTCAGACTCCAAAACAAATAAATACAATGAAGATAATAGATATAATAAACGATAGCCGGAATCCTCTTTTCTCTTTTGAAATACTGCCCCCTCTAAAGGGGAACAGCATAGAGAAGGTGTTCGACATAATCGAACGTCTGAAGGGGTTCGATCCGAAATTCGTAAACATAACCAGTCATCACAGCGAATATGTGTATAAGCCTCAGCCTGACGGATCACTCAGAAGGGTGAGCGTGCTCAAGCGTCCCGGCACTGTGGCGATCGCCGCTGCTATCCAGAACCGCTATGGCATAATACCGGTGCCCCATATCATTTGCAAGGGATTCACAAAGGAGGAGACTGAGTATGCTCTTCTTGACCTCAACTTCCTTGGGGTGACAAACCTTCTTGTGCTGCGTGGCGACGAGAAAGACACCACCTGCGCTGATGAGCCGGGGAAGTATCACCAGCATGCCACAGATCTTCAGGAGCAGATCAACCTTTTCAACAAAGGGATCGGACTTGACGACATGCACATCGATGGAATCCAGACCCCGTTCTCATATGGAATGGCCTGTTATCCGGAGAAACATGAGGAGGCTCCCAATATGGACTCCGACATTTATTATCTCAAGAAGAAAGTGGAGAACGGAGCGGACTATCTTATCACGCAGATGTTTTTCGATAATGAGAAATACTTCAGCTTTGTGGAGCGTTGCCGGGCGGAGGGTATAAACGTGCCGATACTTCCTGGCATAAAGCCCCTCTCCAAGATGTCGCAGCTCACAGTGCTTCCCAAAGTGTTCCGTACAGATATTCCCGAAGAGCTCGCCTCAAGAATAAGGGGATGCAAAACTGATGCGGAGGTGAAAGAGGAGGGTATCCTCTGGGGAATACGCCAGTCACGCGAACTCCTTGAGAATGGAGCGCCGGGTATCCACTTCTACACTATGGGAGTTTCAGAGAGTGTCTCACGCATTGCCAACAAGGTGTTCTGATTTAGATAGATCTTTTTATGGAATTATCCGGGTGTAAACTGGAACAGATATTGGAGAAGCATGTGCTTGTGCTCGACGGAGCCATGGGCACGATGATTCAGCGCCTCCATATTTCCGAAGAGGAGTGGAGAGGCAAGGAATTCGCCGGCCATCCCGTGAAACTTTCGGGGTGTAACGATCTGCTGAGCATTACAGCTCCTGAAAAGATAAGTCAGATCCATTCGTCATATCTTGAGGCCGGTGCCGACATTATCTCCACCAATACATTCAATTCAAATGCAATTTCTCTCTCCGACTATGGTCTTGACACCATTCCTGGATTCATCAGGAGACTGAACCGGGAAGCTGCGGCACTTGCCGTGAAAGCCGCGCACGAGGCGCCACCACGCCGATGGGGGGGATGTCCGTTTGTGGCCGGATCAGTAGGACCCACAAGCAGAGCCGCATCCATGAGCCCGACTGTAGATGATCCTGCTTCACGCAATATTACATATGACGAACTTTCTGTTGCCTATGAGGAGCAGATAGAGGGTCTTCTTGAAGGAGGTGTAGACATTCTGCTCTTCGAAACGGTTTTTGATACCCTCAACCTTAAATCGGCACTTGATGCCGCCAGCAGGGTGATGGCCCGCAGAGGAGTGGAGGTGCCTGTAATGGTATCTGCCACAGTGGGTCTGAAATCGGGACGTCTTCTGTCAGGACAGACAATAGAAGCATTCGTGACTTCGATCGAAGGATATGATCATCTTCTGAGCATTGGCCTCAACTGCACATTCCCAATGCCGAAGGTTGCCGAACTCGGGGGATGCACTGAGAAGTTCGTTTCCTGTCATCCCAATGCCGGACTTCCGAATGCTCTCGGAGAATATGACGAGACTCCGGAGAAGTTTGCCGCCGGACTTGAGCAGATGCTTGCTGCCGGGCGTCTTAATATAGCGGGTGGATGCTGTGGTACAACTCCCGAGCACATAAAAGCACTTTCGGAAACAGTGAAAAGAGTGGCTGTGTCAAGATCCGGACATTCGTTGCCTAAGGCTCTGCGGGTATCAGGACTGGAACGTCTTGAGATTTTGCCTGAGAACAATTTTGTGAATGTCGGCGAACGCTGCAATGTGGCAGGTTCTCGTAAATTCCTCCGATTGATAAAAGAGAAGAAATATGAGGAGGCTGCTGTAATTGCTGCAAAACAGGTGGCTGACGGGGCGATGATGATCGATGTCAACATGGACGATGCACTTCTTGATGCCCGTGCCGAGATGGTGCATTTTCTGCGATATATAGCTTCAGAACCTGAAATAGCGAAAGTGCCTGTTATGGTGGATTCCTCTGACTGGGAAGTCGTGGAGGAGGCATTGAAAAATCTTCAGGGGAAAAGTATTGTGAACTCCATATCCCTTAAAGAGGGTGAGGAGCCTTTCATAAAAAAAGCCATCCGCATCCGTCAGCTTGGAGCGGCGGTAATTGTCATGGCTTTCGACGAACAGGGTCAGGCCGATACTTTCGAAAGGAAAACGGAAGTGGCACACAGGGCTTACAATCTGCTCACAGAGAAGTGTGGATTCAAGCCGGAAGACATTATCTTCGATGTCAATATCATGGCTGTGGCTACAGGTATCGAGGCCCATAACAATTATGGCATTGACTTCATAAGGGCTGTGGCATGGATAAAAGAGAATCTTCCGGGTGTGCGGACCAGCGGAGGAGTAAGCAATCTCTCCTTTGCATTCCGAGGAAAGAATTATCTCAGAGAGGCTATGCATGCGGTGTTTCTCTATCATGCAATCTCCGCCGGTCTTGATATGGGCATCGTAAATCCTGCATCGTCTGTGACGTATGATGATATTCCGGCCGATCTCCGTATCCTTATAGAAGATGTGGTTCTTGCCCGACGTCCGGAGAGCGCGGATGAACTTGCCGCATATGCCGCATCCGGCAATGTGGAGAATTCGTCGGAGGTATCCGGTCCGGAAAGGAATACCGGAGTCAGCGTGGAGCTCAGACTTACTGAAGCTATCGTGAAAGGGAAGACAGATTATCTTTCTGAAGACCTTGATGAGGCTCTTTCAAAAGGTATGGCTCCTGTGGATTTGATAGAGGGTCCGTTGATGGCAGGCATGGATAAAGTGGGCCAGCTTTTCGGAGAGGGGAAGATGTTTCTTCCTCAGGTGGTGAAGACCGCCCGCACCATGAAGATGGCTGTCGACCATCTGCGTCCGCATATGACGTCTTCCCGCATCTCGGGAAAGTCTGCGGGAAAAGTGGTGTTTGCCACTGTCAAGGGTGATGTTCATGACATTGGAAAGAATATTGTCTCCATTGTATTGGCATGTAACAACTACGAAGTGATCGACCTCGGAGTTATGGTTCCGGCTGAGGAAATTGTTGAAGTCGCCAAAAGGGAACATCCCGATCTGATATGTCTTTCCGGTCTTATCACTCCGTCGCTTTCAGAGATGGTGAATGTGGCCCGTTCGCTCCGTGAGGCAGGGCTGGATATACCTTTGATAGTGGGTGGAGCCACAACTTCCCGGCTGCATACAGCCCTGAAGATTGCGCCTGCATATGAGGGGGGAGTGGTGGTGCATGCAACAGACGCCGCACAAAATCCTCTTATTGCCGCAAAACTTCTCAATCCTTCTACAAAAAGGATATACACAGAGGAGATCACTGCCGATTATAAACGGTTGCGAGATGAGTATGCCGCATCTCACGGCAGGATGGTTCCTCTTGAAAAAGCACGTGAGGAGGGACACCGGCTCAATCGTTATCCGCTTGACACCGTAAGACCTTTGATGGGTATTGACAATCTGATCATAATCCATCCGACTGTCAGGGAGGTTGCACCATTCATAAACTGGAAAATGTTTTTCCATGCATGGCGTATAAGTGGTGAATTTATTCAGGAATTTCCGTTTGACGGGTGTGAGGAATGTGCAGCACGCTGGCTTTCTTCCAAGAGCGGGATTGAACGCGAGAAAGCCCAGGAAGCATGGCGGCTATATCTGGATGCACGTGATATTCTTCTGCAGCTTGATGCAGAGGATTTCCGTCTTGACGCAATGATGAGATTTGTGGAAGCCTCAGCCGATGGCGATGACCTGATACTCGGCAGAGAGCGTCTTCCGCTTCTTCGCCAGCAAAGAGAGGGAAGCGATTTTCTGTGTCTTACAGATTTCATATCCAAATCAGGCGAAGAAAAGGATTATGTGGGAGTATTTGTTGTGACTGCCGGAAAATCTCTTGCCGAAGAGGCAGATCTGCTCAACAGCAAGGGTGATTCATATGGAGCGCTTCTGCGTCAGACTATTGCCGACCGACTCGTGGAGGCAGCCTCGGAATACGTTCATGGAGTAGTGAGACGTAAGATATGGGGTTATGCCGAAGAGGAAGATTTGCCGGCAGAAGCAATGTTGAGGGGGGATTATAAAGGAATACGCCCGGCAGTGGGATATCCTATGATTCCGGATCAGCTGCTCAATCATACTTTTGCAAGAATTATTCCGTTTAATAAGTTAGGGGTAACAGTCACCGAAAACGGTGCCATGTATCCGACATCGACGATAAGCGGACTTTATGTCTCCAATCCGGAGTCGCGATATTTTATGGTGGGAACCATAGGAGAAGACCAGCTTTCCGATTATGCCTCGCGTAGAGGTATATCGCAGGCGCGAGTAAGGGAGATTTTAAGAATGTGACACAGCATCAACTACGATTTCATGAACGAAGAGAAAAGAAATAAACTGAGAGTGGCCATACAAGGTGTGGCAGGATGTTTCCATGATGCGGCGGCGCGTCAGTATTTCAGCGACCGCGAAATAGAGACAGTTCCCTGCGATTCCTTCCATTCTCTTTTTGATGCCCTTTCCGGTGATGCCTCAATGATGGGAATTGTGGCCATAGAGAATACGATTGCCGGTAGCCTTTTGGCCAATCATGAGCTTCTGAGGCAGAGCAATCTCACCATCGTGGGAGAGCATTCTGTGAGAATCAGTCATGTGCTTTGCGCGCTTCCGGGAGAGACCATCGAGAGTATTACGGAAGTGAACTCTCATCCGATGGCCCTCATGCAGTGTGAACAGTTCCTGATGCGTCATCCCCATATGAGAATGGTGGAGAAATTTGACACCGCAGGAAGTGCGGAGGAGATATCCCGCCTGAGTCTTCAGAATCATGCAGCTGTCTGTGGCGAATATGCTGCAAAGCTTTATGGTCTCGACATTCTTGAGAAGGGGATTGAGACCAACAAACGCAATTATACCCGATTCCTGATTCTTGCCGATCCTCTTCTTGCAAGTGAGATTAAACCCCGAGAGGAACTACTCGACAAGTCTAGTATAGTGTTTACTCTTCCCCATAATCACGGTGCACTTTCAAAAGTGTTGACAATTTTTTCGTTCTATGATGTCAACCTCACCAAAATACAGTCTTTGCCTATAGTCGGCAGAGAATGGGAATACAGGTTTTATGTGGATCTGACCTTCAGTTCATACGTGCGCTACCGTCAGGCTATAGAGGCTGTCAGACCACTCACAAATGAGTTGCGCATTCTCGGTGAATATGTGGAGAGGGTTGGAGTGAACTCAGTGTCGTGAGCGGGAAACCGTGATCCTTGAATAAAGAATTTTAATGTGAGAATACATGGATAAAATGATAACTCCGGCTCACAGAGTCGAAGAAATAAAGGAATATTGGTTTGCTCCCAAGATGAGGGAAGTGGCCAGAATGAATGCCGAGGGTCTTGATGTGGTCAGTCTCGGAGTTGGCGGTCCTGACCGTATGCCGTCGGTAGAGGTGGTTGACACACTCTGCGAGTCTGCAAAGAATCCACGTCACCATGCCTATCAGATTGCATCCGGCATTCCCGAATTGCGCCGTGCCATGTCTGAATGGTATGCACGCAACTACGGAGTGGAGGTGAATCCTGACAGCGAGGTGCTCCCTCTGATAGGTTCGAAAGAGGGCGTGCTTCACGTGTCTCTCGCTTTCCTGAATCCCGGAGACAAAGTGCTTGTGCCTAATCCCGGATATATGACCTACACAGGCGTAAGCCGTCTGCTTGGTGCGGAAATCATAAATTATGATCTTGTGGCGGAGAGAGGCTGGCAGCCTGACTTCGAGCAGCTTGAAAAGATAGCTTCCGAGGGGGGAGTGAAACTCATGTGGGTGAACTATCCTAACATGCCTACCGGCGCTTCTGCAAGCAAGGAGCTGTTTGAGAAGCTCGTTGCTTTCGGACGTCGCCACGGCATAGTGATCGTACATGACAATCCCTACAGTTTCATACTTAACGATAATCCTCTGAGTCTTCTTCAGGTGGAGGGTGCCAAGGATATAGCCATAGAGCTGAATTCACTCTCCAAGAGCCACAATATGTCAGGCTGGCGTATGGGCATGGTGATCTCAAATCCTGAATTCATAGGCTGGGTAAGGAAGATGAAGAGCAATGTGGATTCCGGGCAGTTCAAGCCGGTGATGGATGCCGCCGTCAAAGCACTTTCATTGCCGTCCACATGGTATGACGAAGTCAATTTCCATTATCGTAACCGTCGCAAGGTGGCAGAGAAGATAATGACAGCACTTGGCTGCACTTTCGATCCTTCTCAGCAAGGCCTTTTCCTCTGGGGCAAGATGCCGGAGGGATGTGGCGACAGTGCAGGTTTCGCCGACCGCATTCTCCATGAGGCAAGAGTCTTCCTTGTGCCGGGTTTCATATTCGGCAGCAATGGCGAAGGCTATATCCGCATTTCCCTCTGCACTACCGAAGACCGTATGGAAGAGGCCCTGCGCAGGATAAAGGTATTTATGGAAGGGAAATAATGTAGAGACTTTCAACATCAGAACAAATAACAAATAATACTCTTATATATGACTTTAGAAGGATTGCAGCCCATAGTGGAAGGTATGGGTGTAGTGGGTTCCCCGCTGATTATGGCGGGACCCTGCAGTGCGGAGAGCGAGGAGCAGGTTCTCTCCACAGCCCGTCAGCTTGCCATGGGCGGGTGTAAAGTATTCAGGGCCGGCATATGGAAACCGCGCACAAAACCGGGCGGTTTCGAAGGTGTCGGCAAAGAAGGCCTTCAGTGGCTTAAGAAAGTAAAGGAGGAAACCGGAATGCTCATAGCCACGGAGGTGGCAACACGCCGCCATGTAGAGGAGGCTCTTGAGGCCGGTGTCGACATCCTTTGGGTGGGAGCACGCACATCTGCCAATCCGTTTGCCGTGCAGGAGATTTCCGATGCACTCAAGGATGCCGGAGCAGACGTGGCCGTTCTCGTCAAGAACCCCGTTAACCCTGACCTCGAGCTCTGGATCGGAGCGCTTGAAAGAATATACAATGCCGGAATACGCCGCCTCGGAGCTATCCATCGCGGATTCAGTTTCTATGGCAAGAGCATCTATAGAAATCCGCCGCAGTGGCACATTCCCATCGAGCTTCACCGTCGTATCCCCGATCTTCCTATCGTGTGTGATCCCTCCCATATGGGTGGCAAAAGGGAGCTTGTGGGCGCCCTTTCGCAGCAGGCACTCGACATGAAATTCACAGGTCTCATGATTGAGAGCCATTGCTCTCCTGATGACGCATGGAGCGACAAGAATCAGCAGGTAACTCCCGAGGTGCTCAAGATTATCCTTGGTTCTCTCGTGCTCAGAAATTCAGAGACAACCACTGAAAGTCTCCAGATGCTTCGCCAGCGAATCGACAGGGTGGACACCGAGCTTCTTGATCTCTATGCAAAACGTATGGAGATTTCAAGGGAGATCGGCCAGTATAAGAAAGAACACTCTATGCCTGTTGTGCAGGAAAACCGCTATGACGACCTCATCAAGTCGAGAGTGGCGGCTGCCGTGCAGATGGGTATGAGCGCCGATTTCATGAAGACTGTGCTTCAGGCCATCCACGAGGAGTCTGTGCGCCAGCAGATTGAGATCCTTAACCAGAACTGATTATAACTGAGTCCGGGCAAGGCTATATGACCATGCCCGGACTTTCTTTAATTATATCTAACTTCATGAAAAAACTGATATTAGGAACACTTCTCGGAATTTCCTCCTTATGTGCGGGAGCCACAGATCTATTCTTTTACTCACCGGAAAACGGTGCGGGAGGTCTGAAAATGGCTGTCAGGGAGGACGGGAAGTCGTGGCGGAGCATAGGTAATGGCTACGACTTCGTTAAATCTGATTTTGGGCCGTGGGGTTCACATAAAAAGATGTGGAATCCACAGCTTTTCCCGACATCCAAAGGATGGGCCATTCTTTTCAGAGCCAATGCCGACGGCTCTGTGATCGGCATGGCGGAATCGCCAGACCTTATCAAGTGGAAACCTCAGAAATACTATTCACCGGCCGACACTGCTAAACTTACATTCCGCAGTAATGTCGGTTTCATGCCCGAAGTGATTGAACTTGACGGCAAGAAGATAGCCGGCCATGTGATGAAGGCTGACGATGCCATGATTAAAGGTCTTGACGCATATACGGCAGACCGTGCCAGACTTGCTGCTCTATATTCGGAACATGCGGACAAGGATGGAGAAAGATTCGCCACGCTTAAACCACTCAAGGCCACACTCACCGCCAGCGGTACATCTAAGGAGATAAGTCCGCTTCTCATGGGCATTTTCTTTGAGGATATCAACTATGCGGCTGATGGAGGTCTTTATGGAGAGCTTGTTCAGAACCGCGACTTTGAATACACCCCCGGAGAGGGCCGTGACAAGGAGTGGGGACCGAAATATGCCTGGACTGTGGAGGGAGACAAGATTGACTTCGAGATTTCGGAAGAGAATCCGATCCATCAGAACAACCCCCATTTCGCACGCCTTGACGTGAAAGGAGGAATCGCTACCCTTGTAAATAACGGAGGCAATGCATTTGTGAATTCAGGTTATGACGGTATTCCATTGAAGAAAGGGGAGCCATATCGTTTCCGTCTCAAAGCCCGTGCTTCCAAGAACATGCCTGTGGAGATTTGCCTGATGTCAGACCATGGCAGGAAACTCGCCACAGGAAAGATAAAGGTGAAATCATCGCGCGACTGGAAAGACTATGAGATTATCCTGACTCCCGACGAGCATTCTGACAAGGCATCTTTGAAACTTGTGCCTAAAATGGCGGGAACTCTTGATCTTGACATGGTGAGTCTTTTCCCAGTGAATACTTTCAAGGGCAGAGAGAATGGTCTGCGTGCCGATCTCGCTCAGACACTCGCCGACCTGAAGCCCCGTTTCATGCGTTTCCCCGGAGGATGTGTGGCTCATGGCAACGGTCTTGACAATATGTATGACTGGAAAGGCTCCATAGGCAAACTTGAGGAGAGAAAACCCCTTTATAATCTCTGGGGTTATCATCAGACCCGTGGACTTGGTTATTTCGAGTATTTCCAGTTCTGTGAGGATGTCGGAGCCGAGCCCCTTCCGGTGCTTGCTGCGGCTGTGCCATGTCAGAACTCCGGTCGCCCGTCAAAGTATTCACACGATGAACTTACCACCTACGGACAGCAGTGCGGACTCCCGATGGATTCTCTTGACAGTTATATTCAGGATGTGCTTGACCTCATCGAATATGCTAACGGACCGGCCACTTCGGTGTGGGGACGCAAGAGAGCAGAAGCCGGACATCCCGAGCCATTCAACCTGAAGTACATAGGTATAGGCAACGAGGATATGATCACGGATGTGTTTGAGGAACGTTTCAACAAGATCAACGCCGCTGTGAAAAAAGCACATCCTGAAATCACTGTGATAGGCACTGTAGGTCCATTCTATGAAGGATCGGATTATGAAGAGGGATGGCGTCTTGCCAAGGAACAGAAAGTGGATATGGTAGACGAGCATTACTATGTTGACCCCGCGTGGCTAATATATAATCAGGACTACTATGACAATTACGACCGCAATGCCTCGAAAGTATATTTGGGAGAGTGGGCAGCTCATCTTCCGGGACGTCCTTCCAATATCGAGACTGCACTTGCCGAGGCATTATATCTCACAGCTGTGGAGCGCAATGCCGATGTAGTATCTCTGAGTTCTTATGCTCCGCTTCTTGCCAAGGAGGGACATACACAGTGGACTCCTGACCTTATATATTTCAGCAATACAGAGGTGAATCCGACAACAGACTATGAGACCATGCGTCTTTATGGTGAAAATTCGGGTGACAGATATATGAACTCTGCGCTGAATGTTGACACTGACAATGAAAAGGCAAGAGTGCGTGTGGGCGCTTCAATTGTGGAAGACAAGGAGAGCGGTGATATTATCGTCAAACTTGTGAATATGCTTCCGGTGGCTACGGAGATTGATGTGGATCTTACCAGATTGTATCCCCAGGGACAGGGAGCCGTGAATTCAGTTCGCACTGTGATGAGCGGACAGCCTGCAGATAAGAAAGCTTCGATCAAGACTGACCGAGTCTCACTTGAATCACCCCGTTTCGTGGCACCTCTTGATCCTTATTCATTCACCGTTCTCCGTCTGAAGAAATAAGTAATCCGGATTTACTACGAACAAGACTTTACGATAACCCCCGCAGTCCTCGCATTTGGAAAGCGAGACTGCGGGGGTTTTATTGATGGTTAATGAACCTCTAAGGAGAATTTTTCTCAGTTGAGATTCCTTTGAAGGGCCTCACCACAATAAGCTGTGAGAGGATTTGCGGATCTAAGGAGCTCTTCGGCAAGATCGGCGGCAAACGGGAGACGGCGGAGAAGACGGAACGAAAGGATATCCGCTTCCTCTCGTGTAATCAGATCATTGGCCAGTTCCAGGGCTTTTTCGCGCGGGATTTCTTCAGGCGGAAAAAGATAGCTGGAGAGGAGTCGGGATTCCCTTACACCTTTGTCATTCCAGAGACTCTCGGCCAACGTCAAGGCGGTAATACCTTCTTCAGCGGATACTTTTTCCATGACCGAACGACTGATTGCTGAAAGCTGCGGAAGTTGCAGTCCGAATATAATGTTATAATTCATTCCCGCTTTGCGCAGGGTATCTGACACTATACCGTTGCGGTATGTCATGAACTGGTGTTTTATTTCTTTGGTTAGTTCTTGGAGTTCCATTGTTTTTATTTTTTTACAAAATTAGTAAAAAAACGTTCCGTAGCTCGGAATACTTACCATAAGATTCATTAATTTTGCAGTCAAAAGAGATAAAAACATGAATATCATCTGTCTTGATGCAGAATTTGCGGATAATGAGGAACTGCTCGAACTCTCAGCTTTTAATCTTGAGGGGACTGAAGTATATCACAGTTATTACTGTCCGGAAAAAATAGATAGCTGGCGCACCGACATCCATCACATCACCCCTGAGATGGTGTCTGGTGAGAAATCATTTTCAGAGTGTATACCTGATGTGCAGCGTCTTTTTGACGAGGCGTTTGCAGTAACCGGATTTGCAGTTGACAATGACTTGAGAGTGCTTTCCCGTTCCGGAATAAAGAATCCTGAAGATTTCAGAGTGATCGATGTGAGGGACATGTATTGGTTCCTGAGAGGGAGAAAAGAGGAGATGAGTCCGTTTACAGTGCCGTCTCTTCTTGTATGTGCGAATTCTTTAGGTGTGGAATTTCCGGAAGCGGAGGCCCATTCTGCAAGTGCCGACACCGAGAATACTCTTAAATGTTTCAATATTCTTTTTGAAGAGTATAAAGCATCAGGAAATCTTGAAGATGAGGATGCAGTTTCCTCATTAATTGATGAAATCAGAGATGCGAAAGCGGATTTTGTGGAGGCTTCTGCCGCTGGTTGCGTGAAGGTGTATAAAAACGGAGACCTATATAGAATAAAATACAGTCATCTGATGGATGGCGATGACAGGAATCTTGTTCTGTCGGTTACTGTGGCTGACCGTTATAAGGCTGAATATGAGCTGAGGAAACTATTGAAGAAGAAGGAAGTCCCTGATAAGCGTTCAGTATATAAACTTACACCGAAACTTATGGAAGAAATCAGTAAGTACTCGAATGTGTATGATGCCGAAGAATCGGCATGGTGTAAGAAGATTGTACGTAATCTTTCAAGACTTACTCTCTAAGAATCGATTTTTTAATTAAGACCCCGTTCCCCAATATTTGTTAACGCTGGGGCGGTCAAGCGTCGTGCAGATGTGTTCGCGCAGTGAGGGAGCAATGCGGTTGCATTGTGACCGAAACAAGCGGACGCAGATGCATGACGATTGGCCGGGGCGATGGTAATTTCTTGCCACGGACAACTGAAAATAAATATGACTGTGAAGAATTCGGAAAGGAGCGGAATTATATGAAGCGCAACATAAACATCGCACACGCCGCCATCGCAATCCCTTTGGCGGTATGTAGAAACTGTTCGTAATTCCTGTTTAAACGTCTGAATGACTCAAGCCACGAAAAGGTACGTTCCACAACCCACCTGCCGTTAATGGGTTTGAATTCCGATGTTCCGAAATTCGATTTCACACACTCCAATTCCACATGCAATCCCTCTTTCAGGTTTTTCACCAAAGAGCCGCGATATCCGTTGTCAGCCTTCAAAAACTTGATCATAGGATAGCAACTGTCGGTTGCGTTGTTTTCCCTTGCGAATCCCTTGCCACAGCATTCAATTTCCGCATCAGGCGGTCAAAAAATCCTATTGAAATCCACTTGCGGAAAAATTCATACACGGTTCGCCATTTTGGAAAATCATTGGGCAGGAGTTTCCATTGACATCCTGTTTTAATTATGTAGAACAAGGCATTAAGAATCTCAAATATGTCTGCCTTTGATTTTGTTTTGAAAATTTCAGGAAATTTTTCAAAAATAAAACTTCGTTGTCTGAGTGTCAAATCTGTTGAATATCTCAATCTACTCCTATCAGTTATAAATGGTTAAAATCATATAACCTAATCCGGGGGTGATTAATTGTGTGTCGCGCATAAAATTACCGGAACACCGCATCTCTCTGGCGCTTTTTGCCTTGTTCTTCAGTCACGTAGCTACGGCTACGCTCCTTCATCACAAGACAAAAATCGCTC
>JAAGKN010001009.1_pt1 | contig 80233 bp, 63 predicted proteins | sample 6206371 | NCBI WGS metagenome assembly JAAGKN01 (sample SAMN11533720, study PRJNA540317) | gut metagenome | isolation source: fecal pellets from male and female animal of same cohort | host: Peromyscus leucopus | place: USA:CA | collected 2017 | reverse complement strand
AAATATCTTTAAACTGGATTATTTTGGAAAAGAAGCGTATCTGGCACAAAGCCCACAATTTTATAAGCAGATGATGGTGGGAGTACATGAAAGGGTGTATGAAATTGCACCTGTATTCAGAGCCGAAAAACACGACACTTCAAGGCATCTGAATGAATATACAAGTGTGGACTTTGAAATGGGATATATAGATAGTTTTGAGGAAATCATGCAGACAGAAACAGCAATGCTAAAGCATGTCATGAAGTTTTTAGAAGAAAACTATTTTGAGGAACTAACGCTTCTAAAAGTAGATGTTCCCACTATTAAAGAGATTCCGGTTGTCAAATTTGCAGAAGCAAAAGAAATGGTGGCAACGGCATACAACAGACCTATCAAGGACTTAGAGGACTTTGAGCCAGAGGAGGAAAAGCTTTTATGTGAACGAATACAAGAGTTAACGGAAAGTTCGTTTGTTTTTGTCACACATTATCCAAGTAAAAAGCGCCCATTTTATGCTATGGACTGTGCAAGGAATAAAGAGGAAACTTTAAGTTTTGATCTTCTTTTCAGAGGTTTGGAAATAACCACAGGTGGGCAAAGAATTCATGATTATGACACGCAGGTAGCTAAAATGCAAGAGCGCGGTATGACAGTAGAACTGTTTGAGAGCTATTTGATGATGCACAAATATGGTATGCCCCGCATGGTGGGCTTGGACTGGGGTTGGAACGGTTTACAGCAAAACTACTTGGCTTTGAAAATGTGCGGTATGCGACATTGTTCCCACGTGACATCAATCGCTTAGAGCCATAACTTCGCTAATTACTTTTGTAAAAGGGCTGCGTACAGCCCTTTTCATGTGAATTATTTTTGCAGCATAGCTTCAAAGCATTTTACAATCCTATCCCGGTTTTTGGCTGTTTTCATAAAAGTAGGAAGCTGGTCAGATTGTGTGTGCACAGTTCCGTATAGCGGAGAAGGTTCTTCACGCAAATCAGCACTTAAATAATCTATTAAATAGGTTAAATGTTCGCGGTTGAGTGCCCAAATAAGATTTCCCCTAAATTCTGTTAAAAACCAAAGTTCGAATCCAAAAAGTGGTTCACAACCATTTCTAATGTTTCCTCCAGCATACAGATACCAACCGTTACTGGAATATTTTTGTACTTTACCTGGCATAACATAACTACAATATGGACAGTTAACACGGAGTACTGGAAAATATTGGTTGTTATCAGAAATTTTCACTCTATAATATCGTTCACAGTTTTTACAGATATTTTCGACTTTATGTTCATAAATCATACGTTCTGCTGTTTGAGAAGCATAACAATTTGTACACTTAAAATAAAACATATTTTCATCGGCTGTTACAATACCAAGTTCATTGCATTTTGGACACTTTACATAGATTCCTGATTTGATAGCAGATATAACAGAATATGTATAATGAGGTTTATCTATAGCTCGTTTCATACGCATATTTCTCCTTTTTGAATCATTATATCATTCAATTTGCATACAGACAAGCATATGGTGAAATTAGAAAAATCTTTTGTAACGGTTCACTTCTTAACTTTTCTGCTAACATTTTTTCAGTGAAATGGCATCAATTTCTTGATTACTATTGTATTCTTGTTTCTTAATTTGTATAATGAACCATGTGATGATTTTTAATATCTTAAAAATTTGAATTGATAAAATGCATAGAGTTGACATAAGGAGAGTGTTTATATGAAATTTGCTTCACTATTTATAAGTATTTATGGTATAGTTTTTTTGATAATAGGTGTTGTTTTTTGGCTGTTTGGAAGAAAACCTAAGAAATACGACAGTACAACAAAAGGAATGATTGTAGATATGAACTATTGTGCAAATAATTTCCATAGAACATCAAATTATCGCACAAGATCCATGTCAAATATACATATTACAGTTTATTCCAACAAGAATCATGTGATGGGATATCCCATATTTGAATATGAGGTAAAAGGGCGTTCTTATAAAAGTGCTGCTGATTTTGCATGGAACATAGGGCTGATTCAGAAAAAGATGAAACAGCCCATTACAGTGTACTATAATTCAAGTAATCCGGAAGAGGCTACAGTATATTTAAGTAATATTTTTTATATTCTTGGCAAGGTATTTACTCCAGTTGGGACAATATTGTTGATTGTTGCGCTGATATTGTTTGTTATGGCTTAGTATTAGTTTGAATATCATCAAAGTTTTATGTATTGGTGGTTAATCCTTAGTTATTTCGCGTTTGGTAACAAAATTTAAGAATATCTTGCTTAGGAAAATCATAATGAAAAATGATATTACAAACGCTGCTGGCTGTGCCTCCTGAATCCCTGACATTCCTCTTGTGTGAGCCAAAATCAATAAAATAGGAATAAAGATAAGTCCACTTCTAAGGGAGGAAGAAAAAGATGCTGGAAGCTTTTGTCCGGTGCTTTGGAAGCCCATTTCTGTGACCATAGTAATAGGCACTGTGACCAATGTAACACATTGCAAGCGAAGCGCACGCAAAGCATAATTCACCACATCCGCATCATCACGGAAAATCCGAATAATTGGTTCAGCAAAAATAAACACTGGAATAACCATCAATACTAATAATATCTCTGCCAAACCAAAAGTAAACCAATATGCTTTTTTCACGCGATCATATTTTCCAGCACCAAAATTAAAACTACAAACTGGCTGGAAGCCTTGTCCAATACCAATAGCGAGTGCCATTACAAAGAAGTTGATGCGTGACACAATACTCATGGCAGCTACGGCAGCATCACCATAAATGGAGGCATTTGCATTGAGTAAGATAGTAGCAACACTGTTGAGTGCCTGACGTAGTAAACTTGGAAAGCCTGTTGCAATTATATTTCCTACAGTTTTCAAATGAATATCGACATTAGATATGCAAATTTTTGTCTGAGTTTTTCCTGTTAGGAACATTCCTAGAAGAATCAGAAAGCTTATAGTTTGTGAAACTGCTGTAGATATGCCAGCACCTTTGATTCCTAATTTAAGTCCAAAAATCAATATTGCGTCACCGCCAATATTGAGCACTGCACCTGTCATCAGTCCATACATACCAAGTTTGGCTCGCCCTTCGTAGCGCAGGAGATTATTCAATGTCAAGCTGGCTGTCAGAAAAGGTGCTGCCAAAATAATCCAAAATATATATTCTTTTGCATAAGGAGCGATAGTGTCTGTGCTTCCGAGCGTATACACTAAAGGAGTTAAGAAGAAATAGCTGCATATCCCAATCAGTGCCCCAAAAAACAGTGACATGAAAAATCCAGTGGAAGTATAGCGTGTTGCCAATTCTGTATTTTTTGTGCCTAGACTGCGAGACATGATGCTTCCAGCTCCTTGCCCGCACATGAAGCCAACTGCTTGTAAGATAGACATGAATCCGAATACAATGCCAACTGCACCGCTGGCACTATTACCTAAAGTTCCTACAAAGGCAGTATCTGCCATATTGTAGATATTTGTCACCATCATGCTGATTACGGTGGGTATTGCAAGAGTGGTTACTAATTTTTCAATGGGCGTTTCTGTCATTTTTTTAAATTGTCTATCTTGGATTTCTGATGTTTGTGCTGTCATATTATTCCTCCATGCCGCTTTGAGCGGCTCAAATAGCTAGTGTGAAACTTAATACATCTTAGACAGTGATTTTTCACACTATTTCCCCAATATTTTAATGGAAATGGTATTTTGTTCTAATATTATTATAGACGATTTTTGATGTTTTGCAAGCTATAGTAGACGCAAAAAAACGCAGCCATTTTGTCCATACAGCCTAATAAACAGCAGGCATCGCATGATGAACGTTTATTATACTATCAATTGGTTTGTGTATGATAGATAACAAGAAGAACCAGATATAAATTGACATATCTAATAGGATATGCTAGTATAAGAACAGACGTTTATATAATTATTTTTGGTGAAAAGAAACAAAAGTAATTTATGGAGAAGAACTTGATATCAAATTGTTTTAAATGAGAGAGCAAAAAATAGTGCAGAAATGGGGAAATATATGAGAATAAAAAAGGCATTAAAAAAATTTGCAGTAATTTTTATGCTGCTTGTAGTGGTAACAGGGATTGTTTTTTATCTGTATACCAGAAATTATTATCATGCAGAAGAACAAAATTGCATTGTCACAGAGGAAACAAAAGATTATATCATTTATGGGGAGAAGGATAGTGTATGTGGGTTTATTTTTTATCCGGGTGCTAAGGTCGAGGAATATGCATACAGCCCAATACTTTCTATGCTTGCTGACAATGGAATTTGCTGTGTCGTGGTAAAGATGCCTTTTCATCTTGCAGTGTTAAATCTTGACGCCGCAGAGCAGGTGGTAAAGGAGATTCCTATGGTAGAGCATTGGTATATCGGAGGACATTCCCTAGGCGGTGCAATGGCAGCAGACTACGCAGCAACTTATCATTCTGCCAAAATACAAGGGAAGGGTTTTAGAGGATTGATACTTCTTGCCGCATATCCTACAAAAGAAATATATTGTCCAGTACTTTCAATTTATGGAAGCGAAGACAGTGTATTGAATCATGAAAAATACCAAAGTACACGCGCAAATGCAAACTCGCTGACAGAATATATAATTGAAGGTGGCAATCACGCTTATTTTGGTAATTATGGAGAACAGAAAGGCGACGGAAAGGCAAACATTACAAAAGAGGAACAATGGCAAGAAACGGTAGATTATATATTAGATTTCTTGCAGGAAACAGGCGGATTAAAGTAAGAAAAAATAGTTTAAGGAAAATAGATTATGACAAAGAAAGATTTTCGATATGATATGCAGCGTGGACTGGGGAGTTGTATAAAGGAACTAAAAAGTACAGAAAATATGGATCAGTTTCGTTCAATTATTTTATGGGGATGTAACCATGAGATGCAATTTAATGGACAGTTGGAGGATAGAAGCATTTATTTATATGAACTGATTACAGAATTTCCAGATTGTACTCCTTTTATAGATGTGGTTGAAAAAAATTTGTTTCAAAATATAAAACATAGAAATTGGATATTTTTGCAGGATTGCGATATTTTGTCGTTTTTTACTTTTGATGGAAATGAGCGAACATTGGCAATATTAGAAAAATGTTATAAAGAGTTGTTTCAACTTCTGTTGAAAAAGCAAAAGCGGGTGGATGGATTTCCTGAGCGACGTAATTTTGAGGAACTTTGTATTTCCTTTATCAAGCTGTGCTTTGATGATACAGTACAGATTATAAAATATTACAAGAGAATTGTAAATGATATAGGAACTTTGATTCAGAAAAATAATTTGTATTCGGCAGATGATTTTGAATGGTTTCAGACTGTTAGTGAAAAAGAATTAGGAAAAAAGAAGGTTTATGATTTGCTGCATCATGCTAATGTCAGTGATGCTACAAGAACATATGTATTATCTATAAAGGAATGTAGTGTGAGAAGAACTTCTAATCACTCGCAGCAAAGGCTGCTTCGCGAAGAAGTTCTAAGTCTCACACAAGAAAAACGCAAGGACAGCGTTTTTCATCGCGATTTATGCCTGAAGGGCATGGGAGTTAGTGTAAAAAAAGAGCATTTCACACATCCTGATTTGAATGCCCGCAAAAGCGGGCAGATGGGAGTTAGAGAAGCAAAAAAGAATCAGAGTGCAAAAGAGAATTGGGAGTATCCAAAATCTGCAGAAGAATTATATGATTATCTGAAAAATGAAGAAGAGAAAGGGCACAAATTTCACTGTAATATGGCGCGGATGCTTATGAAACAGAGTGATGAGCAGGAAATCATGAAGTTTGCAGGATATTATGAAAAGGAAACGGATATTGTTGTTCGGAAGAAATTATTGCAGCAGCTTGTAGGAGGCTGTGTCTGGGCGATAGATCCTTTACAGCTAATAACAGATTCAAAATCGGAGGAGAAAGAACTTGCTTCCTATGCTTTGGAGGCTTTAAGTTATAGAAAGGATGAAAAAGTGCGGGAATATGCGTTTGAACTCTTAAAAAATGAGCAGCATATGACTGAGGCAATATCTATGCTGGCAACAAATTATAAGAATACGGATTGTGCATTTTTTGTAGATATGGTAAAACAGATTCCAATAACGTATGATAATGATGGCTGGCATAAGGTATTTCATTGTGTTATGAGTTTGATGAGAGATGGTTCAGTGAAAATAAAACCAAAAGAGCTGCTGCCTTATATGTACCATAATACTTTATGCTCTTTTTGCAGAGAGGATGTGGTGAAGGAAATGGGGCGCAGACAAATGTTAAACACAGAGATGTTAGACGAACTATTATATGATTGTAATAAAAATATAAGAACATATGCGTATAGGAAAATGAAAAAATAAATACACGTATCTTTGGAATTTTGTTTGACAAAAGAAAGTAAAATTTGCAAAAACCTTTGGAATTATTGTTTGCTATAATTTCTGGTTATTAACTTGAAAATAGGTTATGTATATATTATAATGTAAGCAAAAAACAACGCGTGTGTGATAAATATTTGTCACATGCCATCTATAAAGATGAGAGTTAGTTTGAAAGAAGGTCACTTTCATACAATAGAATCCAAGAAAGGATTCTATTGTCAAGAATTATTGATTGGTAGTCCGCCAATGGCGGATAGGGGTATAAAAATGCGGGATGCTGAAATATAGGGTATTGTACGATGAAACAAAAATTGCTGATAGTAGATGATGAACATGGTATTGTAGACATGATGGCAAGTTATTTTACACTACAATATGAAGTTTTGACAGCTTATAATGGAAAGGAAGCACTTCAAAAGGTGTTATATAAGCCTGACTTGATTTTGCTTGATATCAATATGCCAGAAATTGATGGTCTGACACTTTGTAAAAGGATTCGGGAGTATATTACTTGCCCAATCCTTTTTCTGACAGCACGCATAGAAGCCGCCGACAAAATTAACGGTTTTGGAGCTGGTGCAGATGATTATATTGTTAAGCCTTTTGATTTAGAGGAATTGAGTGCTCGTATTGCCGCACATCTGCGCAGGGAGCAACGGCGTCAGGATAACACTCGTTCGATAGTGCGATTTTTTGATGAATTGACAGTTGACTATCAAGCGCGAGAGGTTACGGTAAATGGTGTATCTATCTCATTTTCCAAACGAGAATTTGATATATTGGAGTTACTTTCTTTAAATGCAGGGCAGGTTTTTGACAGGGAGCGTATTTATGAGTCAGTATGGGGTATTGATGGAGAAGGGAACAGTGATACTGTGATGGAACATATTCGGAAAATTCGCGCAAAACTGGCAACGCATACGCACCATAATTTTATTGAAACAGTTTGGGGATGTGGTTATAAGTGGACAACATAATATAATTGGATTTTGAAAGAAAGACGCTTTCTAAGAAGTATAATACTGATTTGTACGCGTGCAAAAGCACGCAGATGGGAGCAAGTATGAGTTTGAAAAAGGCATTTTTCTTGTTGACGTTTTTCTGTCTTTTCCTTTCTCTTGTCTTTGTTGTGATAACATGGGTGGTTTGTGATAAGGTTGTAGCGGGAATTCCTTCAGGCGGTGTGGCATTTGATTCAAATGGCACGATGACTTTTTTGGAAGAACCATCACCACAGCAGCAAAATATATTGGAATTGTTTTCACACATTAGATTTTTTTCGGCTGTTTTATTTCCTGTTTGTAGTTTGGGTGTTGCTACTATTTTATTTTATCATACAAAATTAAAAAAGCCAATTGATATTTTGCAGTCTGGAACAGAACGTATTTTGAAGCATGACCTTGACTTTTCAATTACAGCAGTTTCTAACGATGAACTTGGTCAGGTTTGTACAGCCTTTGAAATGATGCGTGCTGAATTGTTGAAAACTAATCAGGAACTTTGGCGGCAGACTGAAGAACGCAAGCGGCTGAATGTAGCATTTTCTCATGATTTGCGCAATCCTGTGACAGTTTTAAAGGGAACTGTGAAAATGTTACGGCAAGGTATTGCTGATGATCAGGCGATTGATAGACTAGAAAATTATACATTGCGTATTGAACAATATATTGAGGCAATGAGTAGTATCCAGAGATTAGAGCAGATGCCAGTGCAGATGATAAAACATGCATATTCCAAGCTGCATGCAGAGTTAGAGGATACAGCAAGCTTGCTTGCGCCCACATTGAAATGGTCTGTTGTCGCACCTAGTCAGGGAACAGTAGTATTAGATAATGGATTGTTTCTGACGGTTGCTGAAAATTTGATTGGAAATGCTGCCCGGTATGCGCAGCATCAACTCACAATATGTCTTAAAATTCAAGATAGAACTTTAATTCTAATCGTAGCGGATGATGGTTTGGGATACCCTGATAAAATAGTTCAGGAAGGTCCAAAACCTTTTGGAAAAATGGACGAAGATACCAAATATATTAGCACACATTTTGGAATGGGTTTATACAGTAGTGCAGTACTTTGTATGAAGCATGGAGGTGCGCTTGTGCTTGAGAATAAAATGGGATATGGGGCAGTTGCAACAGCAACATTTCAGGTTGGAATCTAAAGATACTATACAAAAATATATTTTTTATAGAAATGTTGAGCGTTTCTTGAGATTTATAATATAAACTCTCCTAATGTATCATGGATGTGATACAACACACTATTATAAAAAGGAGAGTTTTTATTATGGAAATTATAGCAAAAGAACTGTCAAAAATCTATGGCAGCAGTGACAATCAAGTCATTGCACTTGATAAAGCGAATCTAAAAATTGCACAAGGTGATTTCATTTCCATCATGGGACCGTCAGGCAGTGGTAAAAGTACCTTGTTACATCTCTTATCAGGGCTCGACAAACCGACTTCTGGAAGCTTATTGTATGATGGGTGCGAGATTTATAGTTTTCACGATAAGGAGTTGTCAGCCTTCCGCCGTCAGAGTATCGGTTTTATTTTTCAGCAGTTTAACCTTTTGCCTGTTCTGACAGCAAGGGAAAATATTATGATGCCTTTGCTTTTGGACAGAAAGCAGCCAGACGAGGCGTATTTGGCACAGCTTGCAGAGTTGTTGGGAATTAGCGGGCGTTTGGCGCATTTGCCACATGAACTGTCAGGCGGTCAGCAGCAGCGTGTTGCGATTGCGCGTGCTTTGATTGCAAAACCAGATGTTATTTTTGCGGACGAACCGACGGGAAATCTTGACAGTAGGAATGGCAAAGAGGTTATTGAATTACTACAGGATATTTGGAAGAATATGGGAAAAACGCTTGTAATCATTACACATGACAGCAAAATTGCGCGGATGGCTACACGGCAGTTTACGATTGTAGATGGGATTCTTTCATAGGAGTTAGTGTGAAAAAGAGCATTTCACACATCCTGATTTGTATGCCCGCAAAAGCGGGCAGATGGGAGTTAGTGTGAAAAAGAGCATTTCACACCTCCTGATTTGTATGCCCGCAAAAGCGGGCAGATGGGAGTTAAGATGAAAACATATTATATGTTAGCAAAAAAAGAACTTATGGCGCAGAAGGTGACTTCTGTATTGATTTTAATTGCAGTAATTCTTTCCACAATGATGACTTCTGTAATCGGGCAGTCAGTAGGGGTTCTTTCTGCCATGCGTCAACAGCAGGCGATTGCAATTGGCGGCGACCGTTATGCAACATTTTTACAATTGAAAGAGGCTCAGGTTAATATGCTGCATAACGATCCTCGCATTTCTTATATAGGGTTGTATATTGCTACAGGGAGTGTAAAATTGAATGATATTCTTACGCTTGGGTTAGTAGAATATTTGGGCAACAGCGCAGAAGGGCATCCTGCACAAACGCAAATAAAAGAGGGACGTCTTCCTAAAAATGCTATGGAAATTGCATTGTCGGAAGATACATTAAAGTTCCTCGGATTTCATGGAAAGGTTGGTGATACGATTTCTATTTCAGCAGAAGTAGCAGTTCGTCATGGCGTAGTAAGCAATGCATTTGCATATAATGCTGATTTTATCCTTACAGGTATTACAGAAAATAATTACATGGATTATGTAGCTGGAATGCTTTTGGGGATTGTAGGAGAGGGAACAGCACAACAGCTTTTGCCAGAATCTCATTTTTATTATCGTGCAGATATCCGCACTACACAGAAACGGGACTTCCAAAATACGATAGATGATTTAGCAGAGCAACTAAAACTTCATGAACTGGATACGCTGTACAATGTGCCTTATCTTGAAGCAATGGGAATAGACTATGATAAAGAGGCAGCGGATATGGATATACTTCTGTCGGATGATGGCTTTTCTCTTATGATAGCAGTAGGAGTTATGGTGTGTGCGTTGGTTTTGCTGGCGGCAGGACTGGTTATTTACAATATCTTGAAAATTGCTGTGACCAAACGGATCAAACAATATGGTACGCTTCGGGCTATGGGGGGTGAAAAAGGCCAGCTTTATATAATTGTTTTGTCAGAAATTCTTTTTTTATGTGTAATTGGGATTCCTGTAGGAATGCTACTCGGAGTATGGTCTGCCAAAGGGATATTGGCTATGGCGCTGCATCAGTTTTCACCAGAACTATTCTTGGTATCTGATACCACGCAATTAGATTTATTGATTACACAAAACAGTTCTGGAAAGGGAATTTTTCTGATAGTTAGTGCTATTATTACATTATTTTTTGCACTGGCTGCGTCAATTCCAGCGGCGCAGTATGCAGCGAAAGTATCTCCAATTATCGCAATGTGTGGTGTGAATACTACAAAAATAAGACGCAGAAAGCGTACAGTGAAAAAAGTAAGAAATTTTGAGTCATATTATGCTCTGTTAAACCTGAAACGCAACTATGGACGTACAGCGATTACGATTTTGTCATTAGTCATGAGCATTACAGTGTTTATCACATTGCAGGGTTTTGTTTCTCTCTTAGATGTTTCTTCTCATTCACCAGGAACAGAACATGTAGGGGATTATTGTATTGTAAATGAGGTAGTTGGTTTTTCCAAGGATGATTTGAAAAAGATCCAGGATAGTGAACAGGTGGAAACTGTGGCGGCGAAACAGTTTTCTATGTATGAACTAGATACACAGAATCGTGCGATAGGAATTGAGGTAGACTATGTGTTCGGACAGTCGGGGGAACGGTTTCAGGTTGTTGGGCTGAATGATGTATATTTGGAGGATTACTTTGGAGAACGACTTTCAGAAAAGCAATTTGAACTGTTAAAAGCAGGGAATGGATGTATTATACGAAATCCGATTCCACTTAATATTGAAGGGATGGAATTTGTTTGGAGCAATATTTTGACAGGAAGTACATTGACTATAGAGGAAAAAGAGTTGCCTGTAATTGGAACTTTAGATGGATATGATGGTTATATCAGCGTTGGGAACAATGGATTCACGAATGGTGTGCAAGTGATTGTAAATGATAGTTTGTATTCTGAATTAACTGGAAAGGAAGTTTATGCAGAACTTCGTCCAATACTGAAAGCTGGAGCAGACCGTGAAGCATTTGATTGTTTATTAGAGGAGTTTTGTGATACAGTTGTGGGAACTACTTACATTTCTTATGAACAGGCAGACCAGCAACTAGAAGAAAGCTTTGAACAGATACATTTATTGGCATGGGGATTGATTTTGTTTATTGGACTAATTGGGATTTTGAATATTATCAATACTGTTTATACCAATATTCACACAAGAGTATCTGAAATTGGTATGCAGAGAGCGGTTGGTATGGACAGAGCTGGATTGTATCGGATGTTTTTATGGGAGGGTGCTTATTATGGAATTTTTGCTGCTGTGATTGGATGTGTACTTGGTTATATTTTTACGGTGTTTGTAGAGGCAGCAGCAAACAATGAATTTCAGCTTATTTCAAAAGTTCCTGTGATTCCAATGGCTGAGGCAGCGATTGTCTCGGTGGCTGCATGTCTGCTTGCGACATGTGTTCCGTTGCAAAGAATTGCCAAAATGAGTATTGTGGATTCGATTGAAACAGGAGAGTAGGTTGAAAAATACTTCTAATGGGTCAAAAGACGCCCCATAAGAAGTATTAAATTTCAACCAGGAAAAACGCAAAGGACAGCGTTTTTCATCTCTATTTGAGTCGCGCAGGGCGCAACATGGGGATTAGTGTGAGAAGAACTTCTAATTGCCTTTGGCAATTTTCACTCGCAGCAAAGGCTGCTTCGCGAAGAAGTTCTAAGTCTGCTTAGCAGACTTTTCTCACACAGGAGAATGCCCAAAAGACGGGCATTCTCCGCACAGATTTGTGATTCCGCAAAGCGGAATCATGGGAGTTAGAGGTGCTTACAGAATAAACGCATGAACGAAATTGAACTGTTACGAATTGTTATGTTTATTTTGATAATTTCTGGTTATTAACTTGAAAATAGGTTACGTATATATTATAATGTAAGCAAAAAACAAAGCGCGTGCGATAAAATATAAGACTGATTATAATGGAGGGTACTATGGGGATAATTTTAAGTATTGTATTGTTAATGGCTGTTCTCAAGATTACTGGATGGTTGTTGGGTATTTGTGGAAAGGTTATTGGAATCGTTTTTAGTATTGTAGGATATTTGTTAATTGCGGTGTTTGCAGTAGTTGGCTTGGGGCTTGCTATAGCAATTGTTCCAGTTATTTTTATTGTAGGATTGATTTCAATAGGATTTTTTATTGGCAAATCTGCAAATATCAGTAGGAGTTAGTGTGAGAAGTACATGAATGAAATTTTATTACGAAGAAAAAATAAGGTAATTGTTGAAAGAGGACATGAGGTGAATCCAAACAATCAACATATTGCTACAATTATGAAAAATGTTGAAGCATTAGGATACACATTTTCTAAGGAGTTATTTGAAGTCCTTCAGACATTAAGCAAAGAAGAATTGCAGAAATTCTACTTGGATCTGATGCCAATGTTAAAGAAGTTGGTTGGAGCAGATGTGGTTTATAAGCCTATGTATCCTAATTTTCCTACATCTGTTATGGAAGCAGATTATATTGAGTTGTTTATCAATGCTATTGTGCATTATTGGTCTGATGGTACATTATATCCAAGTGAAAATAAAGAAGCAAGACTTCCATTATTTGATGTGACAAAAGTGAAAGTTATTGATCTAGGCTTCACAGAAAATTTACAGGATATTTTTGATAATTTGTGTCAGTCAAAGACTTCTATTTCGCAGACGGATAAAGAAGATATAGAATGGATTTTTAAAAATATGCAGGTTAAATTCCCTGATGAAGTTCCTTTAAAAGAGAATATAGCACTTGTTGGAAAGCTGTATTTAGAGAACTATCCTTTAGCAACATCAAGGGACATTCAAAAATACTTTAAAACTGCAACAGACGTTTTACGGTTAATTACTGCTATGTCTGATGGAGATATTAGTCTGGCTACTAATACAAAATTCAGAAGTTTCAGACGTAAAGAGAGAAGAATATTATTAGAACTTTTACAGGGATGTGATGCAATCGAAGAAGATATGCTCAGATATAAAAACAGATGGATTCGTGTTGGTGAGAGACTGCATCCGGCTGAGTACAGCGAGGAACAGTTTGGCAAGGTGATTACTGCTTTTAATAAACTTCGTAATGGAATTAAGATAGAAACATTTGCAGGAAAAGTAGTTAAAGCTATTGAGACAGAAGATTATAAATCAGCTCTTATTTTATTAAAGAAAAGACCCGGGGAACTTGCGAGAAAATTGGATCATCTTCTGCGAAACGTAAATGACAAGAATGCTGTTATCAATACATTTAAAGATGTGGCAAGTGAAGTTTCAACACCTGTATTGTTACAGGTAAAAGAGCATTTTGCGCATAGAAATGAAAAACTGGAATCAAGAGTGTTCTTCCCAAAAGGCAATCTGGCAAGATGTCATTGCATTGAAAATATCTTATCGGATATTGAAGAGAAATATTGTAATGCTATTGTAAAAATTTGCGAGAATGCATTGATTGAGAATTATAAGAGTAGGGATTTTCTTGGAAACGTGTATTTGTCAGATGAATTTAAAAGATATATAGTTCCGTTTAGTCAGAGAAGTGCAAGTAAAGCATTGAAAACGATAGTAAGAGGTTCTAAGTTGCCGATGGACGTTAATACAAAAGCCATGAGAGCTTTTATTTGGTGGACAAATATGGGCGAAAGCAAAGGCAGTTATGATAAAGGTAGAATAGACATTGATTTATCAGCAGCAATATTTGATGAAAACTGGAATTACATGGAACATGTATCGTATACCAATTTACGTTCTGACAGATATAATGCTTGTCACTCTGGAGACATTACAAATGGTGGTTCTGTATATGGGAATGGCGTGAGTGAGTTTTTGGATGTTGACATTGATTCTGTGGTTAAGTATGGTGCGAGATATATTGTTTATCAAGTATATAGTTATACTAGACAAAAATATTCAGATATGCCACACGCAATGTTTGGATGGATGAGCAGAGAAGATGTAAAATCAGGAGAGATTTATGAACCTAAAACTATTGAGCAGAAAATGGATTTAACATCACAAAGTACAGTTTGTATTCCTGTAATTTTTGACTGTGTAAAAAGAGAAGTAATATGGTGTGATATGAATTTGTCATTAAATAGCTGTCACAGTAACTATGGTGGTAATAATGTTGAAAGTAATTTATCTGGCGTTGCTGCAGCCTGTTACAGTATGGTCAATATGAGGAAACCTAATTTATATGATTTGATTGATCTTCATATAAAAGCAAGAGGATTACGAGTAGAAAACAAAGAAGATGCAGATGTTGTCTTTGATGTTGACTCAGGAATTACGCCATTCGATATAGAAGTTTTTATGGGTGAATACCTGTAATTACTATAGATTAGTAGGCTATATATATTCTTCCTTCTGTAAATGGGGGCTATTGGTCGCTGGTTCAAATCCAGTCACCCCGATAATCGGGGTGTAGCTCAGTTGGTAGAGCGATAGTATTTTAGAATTTATAATTTCCTACATTATTTAGACAGTGGCTATGTATTAGCTTCCTTCTTAATTCTTTGGGTGAAAATAGTTAATACAATTTCCACAAAATAAAAATCTTATGGCTATACTGAACTGTTACAGGAGAGTAGAGGTGTTTAAAAGAGCGTTGTAGTATATTAAAAAAAGAAAACGCTCTATGTAGGCGAAAAAAGATTAGAATGGCTCTGTGTATGATAATATGCAGGGCTTTTCACTTTTGGACATAATGTCTAAAAGTTATAAAAAAGGAATGAATGAGATGGATTCCACAATGTAGTCTTTGAGTTGATGCTTGTTGCGAAAATAATTAAACTCAGTATATTGTTATGTTGGAAGATTGTGGTATAATAGTATTAAACAATTGTGTTGTAAAGGTGGAAACCTAGATAGAAATAATAAGTAACAATAAGCCTTCCTTGTACTGGACTGGTCGAGTAGGCTTATTGTTTTTCGATTTTCTTTAGCTGGCAGAAGATGAAAAAAATTTGATTAGCACAGAGAAAATACAAGTTGTAAAGGAGAAAGGTTAAGTAACATATTCATTGACAAAAGTGATTAAATATGTTCAAAGAAGATACCATAATTTTCTTGTCGGCTGTATGGACTTCGTAAGTATAAAAAACACATAGAAGGGGATGAAGAGATTGCTAAAGAGCTTCAAGACGGAAATAAACCCAACAGTGGAACAGACCGTCAAAATCAATAAGACGATTGGTACAGATATGTCTATAACTTCTAAAAAGGGATATATCCCAATAACAAAGAACGGATATGTGATAAAAAGCGGAACTGTTTCAGCAAAGGCAGGTAGATACTATGTATCAGTCCTTGTAGAAATAGCGGATGTGAAGTCTTCCAATAATTCTAATGAAGGAATAGGAATTGATTTGGGATTAAAGGATTTTGCGACAGTTTCAAATGGAAAAATCTATAAAAATATCAATAAGTCAGCAAAATTAAAGAAATTGGAAAAACAACTGCGCAGAGAGCAGAGATGTCTTTCCCGTAAATATGAAAATATAAAGAAAGGAGAGTCTACTCAAAAAAATATAGGAAAACAGAAGCTAAAGGTGCAGAAACTTCATCATATAGATATAACTGTGGATATATAGCAGACAGAGATTATAATGCAAGTCTGAACTTGAGGGATGCGAAAACTTACAAAATAGCATAAAAAAGCGTATGTAGGTATGTACCGATGGCTAGTCGGGAATTTACGACTGTGGAGTGTACAAGAACTTGTGAGTAGTATATTTATATATATAAATTACCAAAGCATACACAGAGAAACAGTAAAGTCTCAATGTGAGTATATTTTAACATATTTTGAGTAGCAGAAAATTATAATGAAACATACAAAAAGGGGATTGAAAATATTGCTTATATTTTTAATAGTGTGTATTATTTTAATTTTATTGTGTTTTGCAAATCATAGGATACAACTAAACAAAGAAAAAGAGCTACGTGAGCCTATTGGACAATTGGTAGAAGTAGATGGAAATAAGATGAGCATTTATGTAGGGGGCACAGGTTCAAAGACTTTAGTATTTATGTCAGGAGGTGGGACATGTTCTCCTATTTTGGATTTTAAATCCCTATATTCTTTGCTTAGTAATGAGTATCAAATTGTAGTTGTTGAAAAATTTGGATATGGGTTTAGTGATATTGTTGATGAGAAAAGAGATATTGACACGATACTTCGTCAAACGAGAACAGCTATAGAAAAAGTTGGGATAAAAGCCCCTTATATTCTATGTCCACATTCAATGTCTGGTATAGAAGCATTATATTGGGCGCAATGCTATCCTGAAGAGGTAGAGGCAATTATTGGTTTGGATATGGCTGTTCCAAAGTATTATGAAATAATGAAATTTAGTATCCCTGCTATGAAAATAGGGCAATACGGTGCAGCGTTAGGGATTACAAGATTTATTCCAAATATCGCAGAGAGTGATGCAATAAAAAATGGAACACTTACAGAGGAAGAGAAAAAGATATACAAAGCAGTATTCTATAATAGAACAGCGACTGTGACAATGATTGATGAAGTAAAAACGGTTAAAGAGAATGCAGAGATTGTGAGTAAAAATGGTGTACCTGATGTACCTATGCTTTTATTTCTGTCTAATGGTTCAGGAGGTACGGGATTTGATAAAGACACATGGCGCAGCATACCAAAAGAATATGTTTCTGAGTTGTCAAATGGCAAATATATTGAACTAGATTGCCCTCATTATGTACATGATTATGAATATGAAAAAATTGCAAAGGAAATAAAACTTTACTTGAATGAACTGACGCAGTAGGCGTTATGATAATAAAAAAGCTACACTAATGTTCTGTTTATTTAGTAGAAAAGAGGAAAGAAAAATGTCGCAAAATCCAAAAGCAGACTTGATAACACAGTCACCGTCCAAAAGTCTTTTTTTCTTCGCTTTGCCAATGATTATAGGAAATCTTTTCCAGCAGTTTTACAACATGGCAGATACGATTATTGTAGGAAAATTAGTAGGAGAGGACGCACTCGCAGCAGTTGGTGCATCTTATTCATTTACAACAGTTTTTATTATGGTTGCCATAGGAGGCGGTATTGGTGCATCTGTGCTTACCAGCCAGCATTTCGGGGCAGGACACTATAAGGAAATGAAAAGTTCTATATATACATTTCTGCTGACGTTTGCGATACTTAGTACTTTTTTAGCCATACTTGGTTTTATTTTGAATCCGACTATTTTACGGTTACTAAAAACACCAGATAATATTATGGAAGATGCAGTTTCCTATTTACAGATATATTTTGTGGGGCTGCCGTTTATGTTTATGTACAACATTTTGTCGGCGGATTTTAATGCGCTTGGAAAGTCAAAAATACCATTATATTTGCTGATATTTTCGTCGATATTGAATATCCTGATGGATTTGTGGATGGTGGGAGGTTTGAAGCTTGGCGTTGCGGGCGCAGCAATTGCTACAGTAATCGCACAAGGAATTGCGGCAGTGATTTCTTTTTGTATTTTGATGAAGCTTTTGAATAATTATAAGGAAGAGGAAAAAGTGGCAGTTTTTCGCACAGATATGTTTGTGACAGGTGTAAAAGTTGCCATTCCATCAATCATACAACAGTCTATTGTAAGCATAGGGATGTTGCTTACACAGTCAGCAGTAAACAAGTTTGGCTCGTCAGCGCTGGCAGGATATTCGGCTGGAACAAGGCTGGAATCACTATGTATCGTACCGATGATAGCCACAGGAAATGCAATGTCTACATTCACAGCACAAAATTTAGGTGCTGGAAAGCCGGAGCGCGTACGCCAAGGGTATCATGCGGCGTATGGTATTATTGTAGGATTTGGTGTGGGGTTGATTCTGATTTCACAGTTATTTTACCGACAAATTTTGTCTGCTTTTGTCGATTCTGGGAGTTCTGTGGAAGCATTTCAGACAGGTACAAGTTATTTCCGCTTTATTGGTTTCTTCTTTTCCTTTTTGGGATTTAAGGCAATTACGGATGGAATTCTAAGGGGTGCTGGCGATATCAAAGTGTATATGCTTGCGAATCTTGTGAATCTTGCAATTCGCGTGGCAGTGGCGCAGTTGTGTTCACCGATTTGGGGTATACAACTTGTGTGGTATGCAGTTCCTATGGGCTGGTGCACAAATTATTTGATTTCTTACTTTTGGTATCGCACTGGAAACTGGAAGAAGAAAAGCTTATTGTAGTAAATTATGTTTTCGCCATTCCCGTGGCGATATTCCCATGATTTTTTTAAAGCGCTCACAAAGATAGTTCCCATGACAGTAGCCGACAGCAGAGGCTATTTCCATAATAGATTTGTTTGTCTGTTCAAGAAGTAGTACAGCATGATATATCTTTATGTTGTCTAGGTAATCTGAGTAAGTTTTACCAAGCTGTCTATGAAACAGGCGTGAAAAGTATGCCGTAGACAGACAGGCAATCTCTGCGACAGTAGTTACAGATGGAGACTCAAAATAGTGAGTCTCCATATAAGTAATAGCATCTATTATATTTTTAGAAAGTGGAGAAGCAAAAAACTCTAAATTATCTGATTTTATAGAATATCTTAAAACCATATCAAATAACCGGAACAGCATTCCTTGTAAAATAAATTCACAATGTTCTTCATTTTTGTCGTAAATTTCAAGCATATCAAAAAGATGTGTCCGAATTTTTCCTTGCATATCAGCATCAAAACTATATATATTTTTTGAATAGAGGCTGTCAAAGATGTGTATGCCATATTCATTGATAAAAGGTTTAGCAAAATCATAGTTAAATTTAATTAAAATGCTGTCATAGGGAACATCTGTCAATGCAATAGTTCTATGATAAATATAGGGGGCAATGACCGAGATATCGCCCTTGTGGTAGCAGTAACTTTTGGTAAGAGTAATGCACTTGCGGTCTCCATTTAAAGTGTAGCCAATATTATAATGGTCCGTTGCCATTTGTAATGTTTTCATTTCAAAATGTACTTTATGATGGCGGTGATAGATCATTATATTTTGGTTGGGTTTTAAGGGTATTGGCATCTAATAAACCTCCGATTTCATTTCTTAATCAAAGCAGCTAGAGACTGTATGTCAAAAGAGTCAGTAAAACAAAATTATTATGTCATATTCACGTAGAAATTTCAATAAATAAGTTATTATTTTGAATGAAAACTTTCTTAATATGCCATAATATAATATTTGTTCTATAAAATAAAGCGCTTTTTATCAGAAATAGGAAACAGTATGGTTTATGCTTTAGAAGGGGAGGATGAAGATTGTGAAAAGAAAAACAAGACAGAAAAGTGCAGTGTTAAGAACATTGTTATATGTAAAACCGTATTGGCACTTAATATTGATATCTACTATATGTGGAATAGCAAAACTGACATTGCCAATGATATTACCACAGGTTATACGTTATTTTACGGATGTGCTTCTTGTTGCCGAGAATCCAATGAGTGTACAGCAGAAGATAGAGGAGATTATAAAGTGGTTCATTATTCTTATCATCTTGTATTTTGTCGTATATGTACCTGTAGCATACTTTAGGCAGTCTGCTGCAACAGAAGTTGGAAACCGCATTATGAATACTATGCGGTGTCAGTTGTTTGAGCATATGCAGAAAATGTCAGCGCGTTTTCATCAGGAGAATAAGTCGGGAAGCTTAGTGACGCGCATAAACAGTGATGTGGAACAAGTACATACATTTGTTTGGAGTGTAGCCATTAACATATGGATAGATAGCATTGTCACAATTATTTATATCGTGCTTTTAGCAAAAATCAATGTGCCAATGACAATTACCGCTTGTATCGTTCTTCCAGCATCTGTACTTGCCACCAAAAGAATCAATTCAAATATTCGTAGAAATAGTCATAAAGCATTGAGCGAATTGTCTGATATTTCTGGATATATGCAGGAGCGTATGTCAGGATTTGCGGTTGTGAAGCTTTTTGGAATGGAAGAGTATGAGAATAAGAAGTTTAATGGAATTTCCAATCAGATTTATAGCTACAATAAAAAAGCGAATAATTATTTTTCGCTGGGCGAGGCAGTAACAGGTTCTTTTTCTATGTTGATAAGTGTTATTATTTTGAGTATGGCGGCTGTAAATATTGTAAATGGAAAAATGACAATTGGTGAATTGATTGTTTTTAATACATACCTTGCTTATTTTATAACGCCAATTAAAAGGTTTGCAGAACTGAACATCGTTTATGCCAAGAGTATTGCTGGAATTGAACGTGTATATGAGATCCTTGATATGAAACCAGACATCACAGATAAAAGTGATGCAGTTGCGTTTCAGAGAAATGATAAGATGCAGTTAGAATTTGCAAATGTATGTTTTAAATATGACACAAATAATAAAACAAATATTCTTGATAATATATCACTTTGTATCAATCAAGGTGAAAAAGTTGCATTAGTGGGTTCAAGCGGTTGCGGTAAATCTACCATTATCAATCTGATAGCAAGATTTTATAATATAGATAGTGGCAGAATAGAACTTGCGGGTAGAAGTATATATGACTATACGCTGCAAAGTATTTACGAGAATATTGGAATCGTGTTTCAGGATACGGTACTTTTTTCTGGTACGATTGAGGAAAATATCCGATATGGTAAATTCGATGCTTCTAGGGAAGAATTGATAGCAGCTGCAAAATCAGCAAACGCATATGAGTTTATAGAAAATCTTCCTGATAAATGGGATACGCTGCTTGGCGAGCGGGGTGTGGGATTGTCAGGCGGACAAAAACAGAGGTTGAGTATAGCAAGAGTTTTCTTAAAAAATCCAAGTCTTTTGATATTGGACGAGGCAACAAGTGCATTAGACTCTGAAGCAGAACGGCTTGTGCAGCAGGCACTTGACAATCTTATGAAAAATAGAACATCTATCGTTATTGCGCATAGGCTATCGACTGTGTGTAATGCAGATAAAATCATTGTGATGGAAACAGGAAAAATTGTTGAAACAGGAACGCACGATGAGTTGCTTGAAAAAGGCGGTAGATATAAGGAATTGTATGATATGCAGTTTGAGGATATTGTTTCAAGATGAGATTTTACGAAATTTCTGTAAAAAGTTAAAATAAAGGTTGACAAAAGGATAAGAAAAGATATATTATAAAGCAAACACTATTATTGATTGAAAGATTCAAGAGGAGGTAACACAAGATGATGAAGAACAGAATTTTAAGGCTGAATTTCATAGAGAATTTGATTACCTCGTATAAAAATAGGCAATAATAGTTTTTAAAGAAGAATATTTCCAAACAGTTGATTGAAAAGGAAAGTATATCGCGGGCAATTTCAAACCGCGATATGTAAGGAAGAGAGTTTGAAAGAAGGGCGTAGACAATTTCAAACGATTGATTAGTTTGCGTGCCGAGGCACGTAGAGGGTTAAAAATGTAAAATTGCATATTTTATGTGTTTTTATCGTGGTATTCTTAAATACCACGATTTTTTTATGCACAGGGGCATCCATAGGAAATAAGTCAGCACAGCTAACAGATGCCCAGCGTGGCGAGTAGGGGGAATATAAAACTTCCCTACTCGCTTGAACACGCCGAGGATAAAAAACTGTCACAAAATAAAAGAAAAGGAGAATTTATTATGAATTATGAAATCATTCACTTACCAAAAGAACAGTGGAAAGGACAGATGCTTCCAATATCTTACACAACAGAAGAGTACTATGACATTATTGTGAACAGAAAAGAAGATGGTTTCTGTGTCACTATGGAAAAGAAGCACTTCGATATTCCTGTCAGTCATTATCCAGAGGAATATGATTTTCCAGATAAACTGTATGAGGATTGGTGGGAAGATGCCTGTGCATGGGGTATCTGCGTACAAGGTGAGCTTATTGCCGCGATAGAAACAGCACCAGAGAAATGGAGTAACCGTTTACGCATAACGGAACTTTGGGTAGCACCCAAATGCCAAAAACAGGGGCTCGGACATGCACTAATGGAAAAAGCAAAAGAACAGGCTAGGTTAGAGCATAGACGCGCTATTATTTTAGAAACTCAGTCCTGTAATGTAAATGCGATTGATTTTTATTTGCATGAAGGATTTACACTAATTGGTATGGATACTTGCTGTTATGCTAATAATGATTTGTCACGAAAAGAAGTAAGGATAGAATTAGGAATTGTGATGTTGTGATATTCGTGAAATAACATGAGTACAAGCAAGAGGGGGTATGTTTTTTGTTACAAGTTCGGAATGTAAAACTAACACATAAGAAGGACTTTCGGGTTATATTAGAAGATTTTTCCTTGAATTTAAATAAAAATGACAAATGTGTCATAATCGGAGAAGAAGGCAATGGAAAATCAACACTTCTAAAGTGGATTTATAATCCAGAACTAATAGAGGATTATGTAGAGGCAACGGGTGAGAGAAGCTGTACAGGAGAGGTGCTTGGTTATCTTCCGCAGGAACTTCCAGAGGTGGAAAAAGACAAAAGTGTCTATGAATTTTTCTGTGATGCGCCACAATTTTTTGAAAAGAATCCAAAGGAGCTTTGCGCCTTGGCGAGGGCATTGCATTTTAATACAGACTTTTTTTATGAGGAACAAGAGATGCAGACACTTTCTGGAGGTGAGAAAGTTAAAGCACAGATGGCGCGGCTTTTGCTTGCAAATCCTACAGTTTTGCTTTTAGATGAGCCATCAAATGATATTGATATAGAAACACTTGAATGGTTAGAACAGTTTATTAAGGAAGCAGAACAAATTGTTTTGTTCATTTCACATGATGAAACATTGATAGAGCGAACAGCAACAATGGTGGTCCATATCGAGCAGATACGACGAAAGACCATGAGTCGCTATACCGTGGCAAAAATGCCCTATACCCAGTATGTAGAGGAACGCCTTGCCAAGTTCAATAATCAGGAACGGCAAGCAAAAAATGACAGGCGAGAAGAGAAAATCCGACAAGAGAAATTACGCCGTATCGAACAATCTGTTGAACATGCACAGAATAGTGTTTCCAGACAAAGTCCACATATAGGGCAGTTGCTGAAAAAGAAAATGAAAGCAGTCAAATCACTAGAAAAACGATATGCCAGAGAGCAAGGAGAAATGACTGAAATGCCAGAATCCGAGGAAGCAGTATTTTTTAAAATAGGTGAAACAATCAAGATGCCAGAAGGAAAGACGGTGATAGAATATTCACTGGAGCAATTATGCACACCAAAAGATACACAAGGGCAAAAACGGGTGCTGTCAGAGCATATTTTCTTTCGCGTAAAAGGACCGCAAAAAGTCTGTATCATCGGGAAAAATGGCATGGGAAAAACAACACTTTTAAAGAAAATAGCAGAAGAGTTACTTGCAAGAACCGATATACGAGCAGCTTATATGCCACAAAATTATGAGGAATTGCTGGAAAATACTCAGACACCAGTGGAGTTTTTGACCGAAAGCGGCGAGAAGGAGGAAACCACGAGAGTTCGTACTTATCTTGGTGCTATGAAGTATACACCTGATGAAATGGATCACCAGATTAAAGAATTATCAGGTGGGCAAAAAGCAAAATTGTTATTGCTAAAAATGAGTATGTCAGGTGCAGATGTTTTGCTTTTAGATGAGCCAACAAGAAACTTTTCACCACTGTCATGTCCTGTAATTCGGAAAATGCTTGCAGGTTTTGGAGGAACAATTATCAGTATTTCTCACGATAGAAAATATATACAAGAGGTATGCGACTGTATATATCAGTTGACAAGAGAAGGGTTGGAGGAAAAAAGGAAATACGCAGAAGCGGACAGATGGGAGTTAATGTGAAAAATTGAGCCGCCTAAAGCGGCTTGGAGGATTAAAATGAGATATCAAATTAAACATGCGCTGGTGCAGTATGCAGCAAATACAATATTAGAAGATGTGAATTTTGAGGTTCATGACAAGGAAAAAATCGCAATTATTGGTCGAAACGGTTGCGGGAAAACAACACTCCTGAAACTGATTGCAGGGGATATTCAAATGAATAATTTGGATAGTGATGAGGAGTGTGGCATTTTTATGGCAGGGAAACAACAGATTGGTTTTCTTCGCCAGATTAGTTTTACAGATGGTGAAATTACGGTAGAGGAGGAAATTAAGAAAACATTTTCACCAATATTTGATTGTGAAACAGAAATGAAAGAACTTGAAGAAAAATTGCGTGATAGTGCAACACAGAATAATGTAACAGAACGACTTTTAAATGAATATGACAGGTTGCAAAAGAAGATGGAGGCACTTCGCGGTTACACATGGAAACAAGATATGGAAATTATGTTCCAGCAATTCGGATTTACGTTGGAAGACTTAAAACGTCCTATCGGCAGTTTTTCTGGTGGTCAGCAGACAAAAGTGGCTTTTATCAAGCTGCTTTTGAGCAGACCAGATATTATGCTGTTAGATGAGCCAACCAACCACTTGGATTTGCCTACAATAGAATGGCTGGAGGAATATCTGAGAAATTATGACAGAGCTGTCATAATTGTATCTCATGATAGAATGTTTTTGGACAGGATTATTGATGTGACCTATGAGATTGAATACCATAGAATGAAACGTTATTCTGGAAATTATTCTGCATTCATGAAGCAAAAAGAAGAGGATTTACAGAAACAGGAGAAGGATTATGAGGCGCAGCAAAAAGAAATCAAGCGTTTGACAGAATGGATTGAAAAGTGGAAAAACACGCCAACAAAGGTTTCAGCAACAAGGTCAAAGCGCATGGTGATTGAGCATATGGTGAAAATTGAAAAGCCAAGAAAGTTTGACACAAAGACATTCCATGCACTGTTCTCACCACGTATTGAAAGCTATACAGAAGTATTAAATGTAAAAAATCTTTCTATTGGATATGACAAGGAATTGAGTAAGGTTTCGTTTACTTTGCAGAAGGGAGAGCGACTTGCGATTCTAGGTGAAAACGGAATAGGAAAGTCCACACTGCTCAAAACGCTTGTTGGCTTGATAGATCCATTAGCAGGTAAATTTACTATAGGTACAAATGTGGAATGGGGATATTTTGACCAACAGAAAGCCGTAGTGAACGATGCAGATCCAGAGCAGACAGTACTTGAAAATTTCTGGGAAGAATACCCGAAAATGCTTCGGGGAGAAGTGCGGAGTGCACTAGGAAGTTTCCTTTTTTCACAGGAGGAAGTTGAAAAAAAGATGGGACAGCTTTCCGGCGGCGAGCGGGTGCGGCTTGCACTATGCAAGATGTTTCAGACAAAGCCCAATCTTTTGATTCTTGACGAGCCAACCAATCATATGGATATGATTGGAAAAGAGGCATTAGAGCAGATGCTTCATGCTTATACAGGAACAGTACTCTTTGTGTCCCATGACCGATATTTTATCAAACAGATTGCTACTGGTATTTTAGAGTTTGAGGAAATGGGTGTGATACAATATCAAGGGGATTATGAAGAATATCTGCTGGAAAAAAGTAAGCGAGAAATTACTACCGCAAATAAATCTAAGGAAGTTAAAAGCAACAGCGAATGCAAAAAAAATATCAAAAAAGAGCCAACACTTCAGGATATTTTTGATAAAAAGACTTATTATAGTCCTATAAAAATTAAATCTCGTTTGAAAAAGCAGCTCGAAAAATATGAAACACAGCTTGCAGAAAGCGAGGCAAAAGCGTCTGAGTTGAAAATGCTGCTTTTGAATCCAGAGCTTGCTACAGATTATGAAAAGCTGATGGAACTGCAAAGGCAGCTCGATGAAGAAGACCAAAAGCAGGAAAGTCTTTTGGAGCGGATGATGGAAACAGAAACGGAGTTAGCTGTTTTTTTGGAGGAAGCATGAAATTATTTTAAGAGAATACTTTTCATTTTCAGGTTTTATCCGATATAATATATATAGACTTTTAGAATTATTGCTATTTGGTCAATACGAAATAAAGTCACTTTCAGACTATTGATTGGTATGCGGCGTGCATTTGCATGGTGCAGGGCACGCAGGAAGTATAATTATGAATAGTACTATTTTAGAATTTGAGTGCACTGGTATGAGTAGCGGAAACAAATTTCCTATTGAATATACCGGACGAGGGCAGGATATATCACCGGAATTTGTAATTAAAAACTTATCACCAAATGCGAAAACTCTTGCTATTACACTAGAAGATTTATCTCATCCAATTAAAAATTTTACGCATTGGATTATTTGGAATATTCCTGCTACTGATAAAATAGAGAAAAAGATTCCTATTGGTAAGACCGTACCAACATTGGGAAATGCTCATCAAGGTATAGGATACGGATTACACCGCTATGCAGGGCCAAAACCACCAAAGGGGAAGAAGCATACTTATCGTTTTACGATTTATTCTTTAGATTGTGAGATGAACATAAGTACCACTTCCATGAAAAGAAATTTCCTGAAAAAGTCAGAAAATCATATCCTCCAAAAAGGAAGTATTATAGGTGAGTTTGAATAGGAAGCTTGATATTTCAAATAAAATATGTAGAAATACTGGAATTTCATGGACAAAAATAGAGGTGTTTTCGATGTTAATGAAACTGAATTACATTTTGAATATAGTCATCGGTTCGTTTGTAGGAGTTTTTGTTGGTCATGGAATATATGTATTTTGGGATTACAAGACGCATCCTGACTTGTATGCTATGCAGTCAGCTCCGTGGTACACAAGTATTTTCATATATGGCATATTTACGCTTATTCTTCTGATAGTAGCAATTATCATAAAGTTAATTATTCGGAAAAGGATAAAGGTAATTATCAGCTAAGGAACAATAAGTCAAATACCCCACCGCAAGCAGCGGGGCATCAAACTTGAAGCGCTCCAAGGGGCGGGGTATTTGACCCTCGCGGCATTCGTCAAGGTCATGCAAGCATGACTTTGACTCATTGCTCGCGGAAATAAAAGCAGAAACTGGAAGTTAAACTAGGAGGTATTTATATGACATCAGTAGATTTGTTAAATAAAATCGAGAGTAATAACGGTTCTTACACTACTACAAGCAAAAAGAAAGTGTGTGAATTGGACACAGATGTGAAAGCGCTGAAAGAGCAAATTAGTGATTTAAAGAAGAATATAAAAAGCTTGAAGAACTATTCATCAGAAAGTACTATAAAATCAAAAGTGGGAAGAAATTTGAAAAAGATTGTGAAATCGTACAATGAACTAAAGAAAAACACTGACAAAATTACAGATGAGGAACTTAACAAACAACTTTCAAAATTAGATGATCTGTTCTCTGACAATGAAAAGGAATTGAGAAAAGTTGGTTTAAAAAAAGATGATGGAAAACTCAAGTTTGACAGTGATATTTTTGAGGACGCAGAAAAGGAAGATATTGATAAGCTTTTTGTCGGAAAGAAATCCTTCATAAGACAACTAGATAAGATTATGAATAATGTAAGTGAGCGTGCGGACGATGCAGAATACAGCACTGTAGAACGCAAGGTGAGCAAGATTACACATTATAGTGATGAGGATAGACTGCTTGCCAATGCATATGCTGTAACAGATGGAATAGTGCAAGTAATGAATAGCTATAGTAAGTTAATATATGAAGGAACTCCTGACAGTGGTGATAAAGACGATATTCAAGGTGTTTTGAGTGAAGAAGAGCTTAAAAAGGACTTACTATTATTCAGCAAATATGCATATAAAAACGAATGGATAAGCTTAGATAAAAGTGAGAATCAAGAGAAGATAAAGAAGTTGTGTGAGGAGCATAAGGCTGATCTTGGAAATGTTGGGATAACAGTTGATGAGAATGGGGTTATGAGTTTTACCGATAAAACAATTGATGACAATTTTAAAAATGCATTTATCAGTTTGTTCGGTACAAATGCTGAATTTGGAAAGGATATTCAGCATTGTTGCAAAGATGGATTTGATAAGATTATCGATCCAAAAAAACTGGGAGTATCAATCATTGATGCATATGTGTAAATATATCTTCAAAATAATATCATTTCCTGTATACTTTGGTATACATATCAATCAGTAGTTTATCCCTTCCTATGTAGGATAATTGAATAGATTTTACATAGGAAGGGAAACTATTCAAGTCTAAGGCAAAAATCTGTCTCGCAATAAATAACAAAAGGGACAAGGTTCGGGCAATGTCACCAATTTTTTTATATGAACGAAAAATCTTTGAAAAAATGAAGATTTTATAGATTATTTGTTCTTTAAGTGCTATAATTGAAAATGGAATTTTATAATGTTTCACAAATAAAAGTGAAGGTATGTATAAATGGTTGTATCATATATAGTATTATGGTAAATATTATTAGAAAAAACTGCAAAAGCAGGATTTGATTGACCGCGCAAGGATGCTTCTTTGGAAATCAGACGGAAGAACATTCTCTGACATTGCAGATGCATTAGATGTAAGTATTCCTACTGTTCGCCATTGCATAGAGAGGTTTAATACAAGCGGAATGAATCTTGCCCTTTTCGATGATGAACGTTCCGGCCGTCCGCCTGAAATTACCGATGACGCAAAATCATGGATCATCAGCATTGCCTGCCAGAAACCGTGCGGTTTAGGGTACGCCGCTGAACTGTGGACATTGGCAGCATTACATAAACATATACAGAACCATGCAGAGGAAGCAGGCTACCCGCGCTTAAAGACAGTAACAAAACCCTGGCTGCAAAAGTACCTGAAAAAGATGGATATCAAACCATTTAAAATCAAATATTATCTCGAAAAGAAAGACCCTGATTTCGAAAATAAGATGCATGATGTCCTTATGGTCTATAAGCAGGTTGAGATGCAGTTTGATGAAAACGGCAGTGTCATCGTACCGGATGACGGGCATCTGACACATACTGTTTCATACGACGAAAAGCCCGGAATCCAGGCGGTTGCCAACAAATATCCTGATTATAATCCGACAGCAGAAAATGGTTTTGTGCGCCGGGATTATGAATATGTCCGTCTGGGAACGCTGTCACTGCTTGCAGGGATTGACCTGCTGACAGGGGAGGCAGTCCCATTAGTCAGTGAAAGCCATAAAAGTTCTGACTTTATTCAGTTCTTAAAGATACTTGATGAAAAGTACCCGGAAGGTGACACGATACGTTTAATACTCGATAACCACTCTGCGCATACATCAAAAGAAACCAGGCTGTATCTTGCAACACTGCCGGAAGACAGGTTTGTATTCGTATTTACACCAACACATGCATCATGGTTAAACATGATTGAAAGCTTTTTCAGCAAGATGACAAAGCAGATGCTGAAAGGAATACGTGTTTCATCCAAGGAAGAATTATCGGAACGCATTTACCGGTATTTTGATGAAATAAATGCAGACCCGGTTATTTATCATTGGACATATAAAATGGACGAAATTAATCTCCAATAAGACGCCGTGAGTTTAATGTAAAGTTATTTAATATTCGCTGTAGTAGTGATAAACTGGCTAATTCTTCTTCATGCCAGAATAATAGAAATATGTAATAAAAATGGATTTGATTTAGTGCATAGATAAAATGATGCAAGATAGGTGACAATATTAGATTGAGCATATTGAAAATGATATAAAGCAAGACATTTTCTATTTAATCCTTGATTTAAAATAATATATAGGATGGAGACGATATAATGACCACAGAAAAAATGAAAGAACTTCTATCTGCAAAGGATGAGAAAATAACCATAGAATACAAATCATGCACCAATGAAATTAGTGAGTCGGTGTATGAAACAGTTTCATCATTTTCAAACAGATATGGTGGATGGATTATTATGGGAGTGCAGGATGGCGGTATTCCCATTGGAGTAAATCGTAATGCTGCAAAGGACATGAAGAAAAATTTTGTATCACAGCTTAATAACACAAATAAGATGTCTCCTACGATTTATGTTCAGATAGAAGAATTTGAATATGAAGGAAAATTATTGCTTTGGACATATGTTCCGCCTGCATCAACTGTTATTAGATGTTCAGGAAGAGTATACGATAGGAATGATGAGGGTGATTTTGATATTACAGATTCGCCTATTCAGATGGAAAATATGTATGCACGAAAGACAGGAGCATTTTCAGAAAATAAATTATTTCCATATGCTACCGAAGATGACTTGCGAATGGATCTTATGCCTAGAGTCAGAAGATTGATAGAAAACAAGAATGCTCAACATGAATGGTTGAAAATGACAGATCATGAAATTATGATAAGTGCAGGTCTATATGAGAAAAATCTTGTAACAGGTGAAAAAGGTTATAATTTGGCAGCAATTATGTTGTTTGGAAAGGATGAGGTTATCCGCTCCTGCGTATCTGGATATGTGACGGATGCAATTTATCGAGTTGAAAATGTGGATAGATATGATGACCGGCTACAGGTTAACACGAATCTTATTGAAAGTTATGACAAATTAATGGAATTTGTAGCAAAACATACTTCAGACAAATTTTGTCTCATAGATAATGTGAGCACAAGTATTAGAGATGTTATTGCTAGAGAGGTTGTTTCAAATATTTTGATTCACAGAGATTTTTCCAGTGCTTATCCGGCAAAACTTATCATTGAAAAGGATTGGTTGAGAACAGAAAACTGGTGCAGACCTAGAAGACAAGGAAAGATATTGAGTGATGAATTTACTCCGTATCCTAAGAATCCATTAATTGCTAATTTCTTTACTGCAATGGGACGTTCGGATACAATTGGTTCTGGTGTGAAAAATTTATACAAATATACACCAATATATTCAGGAGGCGGTAATCCGGAAATTTATGAAGCAGATATTTTTAGAATAGAGATACCATTAACAAAAGAAGCTGTTAAGCAAATTGAGATGGAAACTGAATTGACAGAAAGAGAACAGCTCGTTTATGATATGATTTGTGAAAATCAGAAAGTAAGTGTGGATGACATAGCGGCAAAACTTGATGTCACAAGAAGAACTGTTCTGCGTGATGTACAGGAAATAAAGAAAAAAGTGTTTTTAATGTATGACAAAAAAGAATCATTATGGAAATTGAAATAGGAAGTGACAAAGAAGTGACAAGAATAGTGTCACTCCGTAATGTAAAAAAGCAGAAATGTTGATAAACAGAGGGATTTTACTTGAACAATAAGGTGACAAGGAAGTGACATTTTGGGTGACATAATAGATTTATCTTGCTAGTGGAATGATGAAGGAGAATTACTTCATTCGTTTCTGCACCTACAACCGCATCTGCGTTGTCATCAAGAACGAAACTATAAATTTATTTCATTTATAAGATATATTCTATGTTGATATCAAAAATATTCTCTGATGAATTTTTATTGAAATTTGACTGAAAAAACAAGATCTAAAAAGTAAAATCGTTGTTATTTTTGTCTAATTTTGTGCAATTTTAACAATCAAGCGATTGCCCTAATTTTTTAAAAGAAAAGCTTGTAAAAACAATTGTGACAACATATAATTAGAATGTTGCAAATTACAAGTATAGAATCGAGGTTTTAATGTGTCAAAGCAGCAAAGGGAAAAAAAAGTTTTGCAGGGACTTGCAGTTATCATAGTTTTAGGATTTATCTATCTTTTTGTATTTTTAACTTTTGGGGTAGGGATTCCGTGTGCATTTAATAAACTGACAGGTTTGAAATGCCCAGGGTGTGGAATGACACATGCGATTGCTGAATTGTGGAAAAGAAACATAAAGAATGCATTTAACTGTAATGCTTTATGTGTTTCTGTTTTACCAGTTAGCTGCCTATATTTACTTTATCGAACTGTTCGTTATGTGAATGGTAAAGATGAAGGTTTTTATATATGGGAATATGCGCTTCTCATTATACTTTTAGTAGTAACAATAGGGTATGGAGTTATGCGCAACATTACTTTTAGTTGAGGGAGGATAAGTTAATAATGTATTGTAAATTTTGCGGACAGAAATTACCGGGAAAGGAGAAATTCTGTCCATGGTGTGGGAAAGCACTCGATTTTGAATCGAACGGCAGTAGTTTTTCTGCTCAAAGTGAGCAGAATCAAAATGGAAATTGGAGGGATTATCTTAGTTTTGGAAATATCGAAAGGTTTGCGCCAGCAGCAGCGCTTGTTCCATTTGCAATGGCGCTTGTAGTTGGTGTTATTGGAGGATTGATACTCTTATTATTTCATTATCATGGAATAGCTAAGGTAATAGTATCCTTGCTGAAAGTTATTTTTTGTGCTGGAACGCTTGGCGCAACAGCAGGTTTAGTTTATGTAGCAGTAAAAATTAAAAATACTTCTAATGTGTATGTATGGATTGCACCTGCTGCAACTTTGTTGGCTTTTATCTCCTGTCTTGGCATTGCATTTTCATGGAGTGTAGTTGCTTGGATTTTTGGTATTATTTCTTTTGTTATTGGGCTTGAGCTGCTTGCAAGGATTACCATTGCCGGAAATCCAATGGAATCACCAATAGATCCCAGAGCAGCATTTGCGACATATAATAAATATTATCAGGAGTACAGGGAAAAATACCCAACAACAAAGGATATAGAGCATAGAGAAATCGCAGATTCCCAGGCTTCCTATTTTGATGGCAGCGGCTTTGAACTCTTAGGGTATACTTTGTTAGCAGGTTTGGTTAGTTTAATTACATGTGGGATTGCAGCACCATGGATGATATGCAAAATATATAATTGGGAACTTAGTCATACAGTTGTCGATGGAAAAAGACTTACTTTTAATGGAACTGGTGCTTCTTTATTGGGACATTGGATCATTTGGGAGATTCTTACTGTCATTACCTGTGGATTATATTCATTCTTTGCGCATGTTGCATTAAGAAAATGGGAGTTAAGCCATACATATATTGATGGAGAGCCTGTTGTGCCAGATGAAAAAGTTTCCTATTTTGATGGTAATAGTTTTGAGTATTTTGGTTATAGTCTGCTGGGAGGATTGTTGATTTGCCTTACATGTGGCATCGCGTATCCGTGGGTAATGTGTATGCTTCAAAAATGGGATACAAAACATCAGATTGTTAATGGACACAGACTTGTATTTAGTGGTTCGGGGTTAGGCTTTCTTGGCGAATATATTATTATAATCTTGCTTTCGGTTATTACGTGTGGTATCTATGTACCTTGGGGAAGAGTAAGAGAAAACAAATATATTATCAGACATACAAATTTTATGAATTGATTTAAGAATCCCGCCGCTTTTTAGGCGGCGGAAGATACATCACAGTACATTGATAATCACATTCATAGTTTCAGGAATAATACCATCATCTACCACAAAAACTATTTTATATTCACCCTGCTGGTCTTTCTGCGGAATCCATTGAAATATTCTCTTATTTTCATCCAATAAAGCGCCTTTAGGAAGATTTTTGCTATACAATCGTAACGAAACTTCCGTTCCTTTCACGCTGTAATTTAATGCTACTTGTTCATTATAGATTATACCATCATCTGCCTCATCCGAAATATCTGTTGCAGGATTTCTGACAGTTAGGGAAAATGATATCATATCGCCTACTTTCGCCTGAATAGGTGCAATCGGGCAAATAAACGGACGGTGTACCGTAAGTGGCAATGGATAATGGTCTGTATCAATGCAAAAACTATAGCCTGTTTCACTACATGGAACAGTAGGATAAGTATAAAGCTTATCTTGTGGCGTTCCGGGTGCAGGCGCATGAATTATAATTTCTTGTACATCCATATTTTCATCTGTCTGCAAATCTGTCACAGTCGTAGTAAAGTAAGGCTGTTCAGGAATATTTTCAGTATTGGTATGTCTGCGGAAATGATCCGTGATGATAGCAATAGGTGCAATTTTGTTAACGCAGTCTGCCTTCATATTTTCAATATGGATATGATTTGCATCATCAAATATGCATACATGCCTGCCATCAGGAACTTTACATGAAATTCGGATATTTTTTAATACCAAGTTATCAACGTGTTTTGCAAAGATGCCATATGCAGGTAAAATTCCCCAGTTGCTCGATTCAGGATAAACTTCTGGAAGCTCAGGCACATTGTAAGGATCATCTTTCCATGTATTGTTTTCAATATCCCAGTCTACACGGGGAAGCAGTCCTTCATTTTTCAGGAAAAAAGTATTTACAAGCCACGGAAGATTCTGAACATGTTCTTTTGCATGAAATTGTGAAAATTTCCATTCTGTATTCAATTGTCTTTGCTCTACGGCATGCGTCATGTCAAGTCCACCGCGGAACTCAACATCAATATTTTCCAATGTGATATTTTTTAAGTGCGAATCTGTAAGTCCCATAAGCAGAATAGGATAACGTGGATCAGCATTGGTAATTTTCACATTTCCAATGTACACATTTTTCACATAAGCCATTTTATCGCTGCCAATTGCATTCGCATAAAGAGGAAGTTCTGTTGCCGATAATTTTTGTGAAAAGTCAGTATCATAAGTATGCGTCTGTTCATTCCAAACTTTATGATAATACTTTCCGTTTTCCGTAGTAAAATTTGCTTCATTCAATGTAGTTGGATTTTCACTGTCTACAATATAAAAGTAAGAGTGTCCATCAACTGTAACTTTCTTTGTGCGATTATAATGCGGGGAGTAACGTTGTGCAGGATAGCAGTGGTATGTGGCTGTATTTGGCAAAATCCAGCCACAGTTATCCAATCTGACATCATTGTTGTCAGAAGGATAGTTGTCCTTTGCAAAGTTTCCTGTCACTGGAAAACGTCCGCGTTCTCCAGCGCGGATAAAAATAGGTGCGCTTGATACATTATCAAGTGTACAATCCGTAAATATTACATCTGTAAGTGAGGAACAGTCAACCGCCTCAAGTGCAAAACCGCGGGAACGGTCAAATTTTACGCGGCGAATGGTGACTTGATGATAGCCGCAGGTTGACTCTGTACCGAATTTTACACGTCCAGTTGGACCACAGCGATCCTGTGCAACTAGCTTGTCCCTTGTGTATTTTCCAGCATATACACTTCCGGCATCATATCCGCTGACAACGCAATCCTCTATCAAAACATTTTGGACAGGTTGAAAAGTTCCTGCACCAAAAGAAGCCTTTAGACAAAGAGCATCATCTGTAAGAGAATTGCAGGTGGTGTTTCTAACAGTGACATTTTGGCAACAGTCAATGTCAAAGGCATCGCGAGTGGTATCAATCAGTAAATGATCGACATAAATATTGTCACAGCCTTCTAAAATGATTGCAAAATGTCCGCCGATTGTAACAGAAAAATCTGTAAATACAATGTTCTTACACCGGACAAGCGCAATACCTTTGTTGCCAAACCATTCTCCTTTATGTCCATTCTGGGTGCGCGAGGCAGGTTCAGCAGGATCTCCACCTTGGAGCACATATGTTAAAAGTCCAGTTTTCTCATCAAAACGTCCACCCGTGAACAAACCATTTCCATAAATCATAATGTTTTCCAAATCAGCACCATAAATAAGGCTGTTTGCAAAATAAGAATGTCCGTGGTCTTGTAAGCCTACATATGGATTGACTTCTGGCTCGTCGTAATTTCCGCCTTCACCCGTCTGAGTTTCATAAGAATACAAAATATCCGTCTTAGCAGCGGCGATGGTTGCCCCATTTTCTAAAAAAAGGTTGACATTGCTTCTAAGCTGGATTGTGTAAGTATAAAAAGTACCTCTTGGAATAACGATAGTTCCGCCCATTACAGAGGATGCTTTTTTGATAGCCTCATTGATAGCACAAGTGTTAGTTATGGGACTTGAATCAGGGGAAGCACCAAAATCAGTGATATAAAAATGCGTATTTTTCATGAGTGTTTCAGGTCTTATGGCAGCGCCAGTTGCCTCTATGATTGCATCGTATTTTGCAAGATTATTCTTTGGTGAAAATTCTTTTTGTGTGCCTTTGCTTAAAGAATTTTTTGGCATATATTCTCTTACTCCTTTATATAACAATAGTACTTAGAATTATACAATAAAAAAATATATATGGGAAGAGCATAGTCGTTTTACAGAGCAAAAATTTTGGCTTCTCGTTAAAATAAAATCTGTTGACTTTTGCTATAACTATGATAATATTTTAAAAGATACAATTATTTCTTTTTTGTTCCTTAGTATAATGATTGAAAAATATTTTGTCAAGAATATAAAATAGTTCATATGGTTTTGCAGGAGATGATGACAGTATATGAAATACAATATTTATGTAATGGGAATTATGATAGCATTTGTTTCATTGATTGGATTTGTTGTGGAGAATTTATGGCTTGCATTTACAAAAGGTTATATCAATAATAGAAATATGCATTTGCCCTTTTTGCTGGGCTATGGGTTGGCGATTTTGGGAATTTATTTGCTTTTTGGAACACCGAATGAAATGGTGTTTTTTATGAAATATGAATTTAAGGCAGTGACAACATTGAAATATGTACTTTATTTCCTTCTGGTTATGATATGTGTTAGCATTGGGGAGATTGTGATTGGAACAGTTACAGAAAAGCTTTGTCAGATCGAGTATTGGAATTATACAGAGATTCCGTTTCATGTAACGAAATATACTTCTGTTCCAACAAGTGTTGGCTTTGCTACAGGAATTACCATCTTTATGAATACGGTTTTTATTCCTCTTATGGAAAAGATAAATACGATGAATCCGAAGGTGGTTAAAGTTTGTGCAATTATATTGATGTCTTTGCTGGTGATTGATTTTTTGATAAGTTATGGAAAAATGATACATACAAAGAAGTTTCATGAAAAATGGAAGGTAGAGCTGTCATATAATTCATTTGACATAATAAAAAAATTTAATATGTGATTTAATAAGCATGGAGAGTAGAGGATAAATGGATAAAAATTTAAAAAAGAATTTGATAGAAATTGGTTTTGGGATTGTGCTTTTTGTGGTGCTTATACGCTTTAGCGAGATTTGGAAAATATTAGGGAATATAATTTCTATGTTTCAACCTCTCATAATCGGCTTAGTACTGGCATTTGTACTAAATGTACCTATGAAAAAAATCGAAGGATTGCTGCGAAAAATTGCAGAAAGAAAACAAAAAGAATGGAACTCAAGCAGGCTTCGGACTTTGAGTCTTGTGTTGACATTGACACTGATATTAACGGTGGTATGTATATTATGTGTTATTGTCGTGCCACAGATTACAGCTTCGGCAATCAATATTTCAGAATTGTTTCAGGCAAAAATCCCAGAATGGATTGATGCATTAGAAGAAATTGGCATAGATACAGCATGGCTAGAAACAATTTATATGGAAGTTGTAAATGAGGATTTCATGGTAACGGTCACAAATGGTATCGGAAGGGTTATCACGCTTTTATCAAGTACGTTATCGACAGCAGTGGGGTTTTTCACGCAGATTATGATGGCTCTTGTCTTTATGATTTATGGTTTGTTAGATAAGGAGCGACTTTCTAGGCAGGTGAAAAATGTATTGGTGGCATATTTACCCCAAAAAGTCAGTACAAAGATTATTCAAAGTGCGCAGTTATTAAATGATATTTATGCAAGTTTCTTGGGAAAACAATGTGTGGAAGCAGTAATTTTAGGAAGTCTTATGTGGGTAGCTTTTATGATTTTCAGGCTGCCGTATAGCGGACTTGTAGCAGTGCTTACAGCACTGTTGTCATTTATTCCTTATATTGGAAGTTTCCTTTCCTGTGCTGTAGGAGCGTTTGTGATTTTTATGGTTAGTCCTATAAAGGCAGTAATTTCTATTATTGTTTATCAAGTTGTTCAATTCATAGAAAACCAGTTTATATATCCGCGAGTAGTCGGCGGAGCTGTTGGTCTGCCACCAATATGGACATTGTTTGCCGTATTCCTTGGTGGTCAACTTTTTGGGATTATTGGAATGATTTTCTTTATTCCTATGGTTGCAACGGTCTATACATTGGTTGCACAGGCTGTTTCAAACAGGATTGAGAAAGAATAATAATTACTTTTTGCCATAGTACACAGTATAATAAAAGAGTGATAATCATATTAAACGAGGTTACATGAAACGTAAAACAAGGAATATTTCATATGAAACAGATTTTGATTATTGATGATGATATTTATATTGGAAACATGCTTCAAGAGGTTTTGACAAAAGAGGGATATCAAGTTACTCGTGCATATTCTGGTACAGAGGCTTTGCTTGTATTATCTTCACAAAAACCGGATTTAGTATTGCTAGATTTAATGCTGCCAGGCCTGAAGGGAGAGGAAGTGCTCCCGTATATCAGTAAAACACCTGTCATTGTCGTCAGTGCAAAGGCAGAAGTGGAGGATAAGGTTGCGCTGCTGCTTGGCGGTGCTGTTGACTATGTTACGAAACCATTTGAAATGAGTGAGCTGCTTGCCAGAATACAAGTCCATCTGCGGAATGCGCCTGATTTGATCAAGAACGTTGTGCTTCGTCATGCGGAATTGTCATTAGATACTAATATGCACAATGTTTCTGTTAACGGTGTTGAGGCAAAATTGACAAGGACAGAATTTGCTATCTTAAAGCTGCTTATGCAAAACCCAACACAGGTAATCACAAAATCTCTATTGCTTGACCGTATCAGTCTGGATACGCCGGATTGTACAGATAGTTCCTTAAAAATGCATGTTAGCAATCTGCGGAAAAAGCTTCGCGAATTGAGTGGCAAGGACTATATAGAGGCAGTATGGGGGATAGGATTTAAACTGATATAATTCTTTACCATTTCTTTACGCTTTTCTTTACTGTTTTCTTTACATTCTTTTTTTAGAATGACTTTATCCAAAAAATGAAAAGGCTATAGTGCTCTTAGCAGATGAATTTGTTCTCCCTAAATGGGTGCTGTAGAGTAGAAACGGAACTATAAATAGGAGGTAAAGAAATATGGAGTATGTTCTGCGTACAAATGTATTGAGAAAACAATACGGAAAATTCCGCGTATTGAATGGATTGTCCATGAATGTCCCCAAAGGGGCTATTTATGGATTTGTCGGCAAAAACGGTGCTGGAAAAACGACATTGATTCGCCTAATCTGTGGGCTTCAAACGCCTACAGAAGGTGAATATACACTTTATGGTATCAGTAATTGTTCTAAGGAGATTTCTAAGATTCGTAAGAGAGTGGGGGCAGTGGTGGAAACGCCCTCAATCTATCTGGATATGTCTGCGGAAGATAATCTGAAACAGCAATATCACATTCTTGGGCTGCCATCTTATGATGATTTGATAGAAAAGCTAAAACTTGTGGGACTTGAAAATGTGGGAAAAAAGAAAGCAAAACATTTTTCGCTAGGTATGCGGCAAAGACTAGGGATTGCTATGGCACTTGTTGGAGATCCGGATTTTCTAGTTTTAGATGAACCTGCAAATGGGCTTGATCCACAAGGAATTATTGAAATACGTGAACTAATTCTGAAACTGAATCGAGAGTATCGCATTACAGTTCTAATATCAAGCCATATCTTAGATGAACTGTCAAAGCTGGCAACACATTATGGATTTATTGATGACGGAAAGATTGTAAAGGAAATCAGCGCAGAGGAATTGAGAACAGCTTGTAGAAAATGCGTTCATGTTGAGGTGAGCAATACAGAGGCACTTTCCTGTGTTCTGGACGAAATGGGTATAGAATATAAAATCCGGTCAAGCACAGAGGCGGATGTGTATGCAAAATTCAATATTTCTAAGCTAGTGATAGCACTTGCCGAAAAGAATTGCGAGGTGCTTTCTTCTGTGCAAGAGCATGATGAGAGTCTGGAAAGTTATTATATGAATTTGGTGGGAGGTGCTGGACATGACAAAATTATTATCGGCTAATATCTTGCGTCTTTGGAAAAATAAATTCTTTTGGATTGGTATAGTTTTTATGGCTGTGCTTGGGATTTTTATGCCAATGAATGAATATCTGAATATAAAAAGGTATTCAGGTTATATGGCTAACTTAGATGGGATATTTTTTAACTATGTGGTATTTATTGGAATTTTATTGTCTATTTTTTGCTCTTTGTTTATAGGAACGGAATATAGTGATGGGACAATCCGAAATAAGATAGTCATAGGGCACAGCAGGATAGCAATTTATCTATCAAATCTGCTTGCGAGTATCTTGGCAGGATTGCTAATGTGCTCTGTTAACCTTTTGTTGTGTTTCATTGTTGGAACACCACTTTTGGGCTTTTTTGCGGCTGACATGAAAAATGTTTTGTTTTTTGTTGCAGATAGTTTTATTATGATGATTGCATTTTCCGCAATATATACATTCATATCTATGTTATGCAGCAGTAAGGCAGTTTCAGGAATTATTTGTGTGTTAGGTGTTTTTGTGTGTTTTTGTGTGAGCATTTTTATTTCCTCAGAACTGAGTCTGCCAGAAAGTTATTTGGAATATTATATTGATGATGGTTATACACAGGAAGAATTAGAGGATATCATTGCCAAAGGAGATGACAAAAATCCTTTTTATGTGAGAGGGACGAAACGCCAAATTTATGAGTTCCTTGATGTTTTTCTTCCTACAGGGCAAGTGCTGTATATTGTAAATTTTGATTTGAATCCAAAACACTTGAATCAAATACCAATATATTCGATATTGATTATGATAGCGACAACAGGAGGTGGACTTATCTGCTTCCAGAAAAAGGATTTGAAATAAGAGTAATAAAAGGAGTAGCAGTATGGAGTTTTGGTTGTGGGTTTTGGTTGGCATCCTAGTTTTAACAATTCTTTTGTTGTGTATAAAAGTATATCAGATGCGTAAGGCAACAAGAGAAATTGAAAAGGCAATTGCCAATCAACTCACAACGGACACGAATGTGTTAATTGGCATTTCTTGTAATGACAAGTATATGCGTCATTTGGCAAGCTGCCTGAATGTTCAGATTAGACAAATGCGCAATGAGCGACGGCGTTTTCAGCAGGGAGATTTAGAATTAAAGGAAGCGATTACAAATATTTCTCATGATTTAAGGACACCACTTACTGCTATCTGTGGTTATCTGGATTTGTTAAATCAAGAGGAAATGCCAGAGAAAGTTCGTCAATATATTGATGTTATTTGTAATCGAACAGAAGTTTTAAAACAACTGACCAATGAGTTGTTTCGCTATACAATTGTCACTTCTACAATCAATCATACACAATATGAAGAAGTTGATTTGAATAGTATATTGGAGGAATGTATCTCTGGTTTTTATGGTGTATTGAAAGGGCGCGATATTGTACCTGATATTTCAATACCAGACGAAAGAGTGCGTTGTAAACTAAACAAAAATGCGCTTACGCGCATTTTTGAAAATATATTACATAATGCAATCAAATATAGTGATGGTGATTTGAACATTCAATTGACCAAGGAAGGAGAAATCATTTTTTCAAATCATGCTTCTGACTTGGATGAAATTCAGGTATCGCAGCTTTTCAATCGGTTCTATACTGTTGAGACAGCGAAAAACTCTACAGGATTAGGACTGTCAATTGCAAAAATACTGATAGAACAGATGAAGGGAAGAATCGAAGTTTCCTACAATGATGAAGTGCTGCGAATTCTAATCTCTTTTAATAGTTGATTTCTAATTACATGAAATCTTTAATTGTACGAAATCTCCAAGTGTATACACATTCTTTTTACCGTATAACGAAAGACTATATAAAAAATTACCGCAATCAGAAACAGAATACCTAGACAGGCTGTAAGTCCGCCAATTTCACTTGTTGTAAGTTTTCCATCATTGCCAAACATAAGTAAAATATAGAGTAAATATATAACACTCAAGCCAATAATAGCAGGAATTTTGAATACTGTGTTGGCTTGATTTTTGACCTCTTTTTTCAGAAAGGCAGGAGAAGCACCAAGGCGTTTCAAGTCGTCAAATACATAGCTATTATTTAATGCAATTGTTATGCATCTAGTATAACTGATAATCAAGGCTGCTAATATACAAATGATAGAAATAAACAAAAACATCATCAGAAAGACAGCACAAGTTCTTAGAAAATCATTCTGGTCAAGCATACGGCTCTTTGGCATATAAGTCCAATACAATCTGAAATCACTAGTATCTGGTTCATCATAGCTGATTCGTGTCATTCTCTCTGTATCACCCCAGTACACATTACCAGCTTCTTCGTCAGCAATTTTGATTACTCTGTCATAGAAATAGGGAAGTTCACATTCTGGTCCAAAAGAAGAAACCAGCATATAGAAAAAGTCCAATGCAAAGTCATAGCTGTCTGTGCCATCTATATTGAATACTGCCATTGTTCCCTGCCAGTCTGGAGTAAGTCCCTGTGCAATTATTTCGTAATCTGTATCATTCAGAATACAAAATTCTCTACGGTCGGCAAAAAAATTGTCATGAGCATACCCAGCAAAAGTTACAGGAAGAGTTTCCCTAGTGACCATATTCGTTAAAAAAGTAGAGTTTGGATGATAAAAATAAAGGTCTGTTTCATCCTCGGTACTAATAATGCGATAGCTTCCTTGGTCTACAGAGATACGTTTTCCAGTGAGATTATAGAATCCGGTTTCAGAGAAAAATCTTGCTTCTGCGGCCAAATCAATATGCTCATAATGAAAATGTCCGTTTTCTTCCTCTATAGTTCCAATGGCATCCATGCCAAGCATAAGATAAGGACTTTCATGAAAATCTTTGAGAGCAAGCCCATGTTTAGCTGCTAATTCAGAGAGTTCTTGCTGTTTTGGAACGTTTTGATCCATGCGGTAGTGATAGCTATAGTCAAAAGTACGAGAACGTATTTCCATAAATTGACCAACACTCATCATAGGAAGATAAAAAAGAGCAAAAGCACTGCCAGCTATCAGTACAGTACTGACTAACAAATTGTTGACAGTCTGTTTTCCCTGAAATTTTACCATGCTTCTTGCGATGATATTCCGGTAAGGGTGTTTTTTACGAGAACGCCAGCCATGTACTACAGTATGTAGCATAACCATATAAAGTCCGACAAAAACAGGAGCATAGAACACATTAAGCAGTGCAGAAGGATAAGCACTAAATAAAGTCATATAAATATATGGAGCTTCGTAACCACACACAGCACCAACAAGAATAAGCAAAAGTCCCACAGGACCACACCAACGCCCTAAATCCTTTACAGGTTCGTTTTTATGTTCCTCATGAACAACGTCCATAATGTTTGTACGCTTTAAATAACGATATGCGGTAAAGCAAGAAAATGCCACCACGATAACAAAAAATACTACAGATAGATAAAGACATTTGAGATCTAGCTTCAATGTCATTTGTGTGCTATCCACGATAAAAAGACGAAACCCATTCCATAAAAGAAACACAAAGGGAAAACCTGCTATAATGCCAAGCAAGGAAGAAGAACCACTAAGCAGCAAAACTTCACGGAACAATCCGGGTGCAAGGCGCTTTCTAGAAGCGCCAAGAGCCATCAGTGAGCCAAGTTGTTTTGATTTTTTGCGGAAAAACAAACTTGCTGCATAAATAGTAAAAACAACACAGCCAAAAAGTGCCAATATAAAGACCATAACCATCTGCTTACGACTATCACCACCCTCAGGTAAAACCAACAATACAGTAGGTGAAAACATCATAGCAGAGTAAGATGTAATCAATAATAGCGATACAAAATTGCAGAACAGGTAAAGTACAGCATGTTTTTTATCAGATTTTTGCAACTTTTGTTCTAATTGTTTCATTGTTGTCATAATCAATAACCTCGTTTTCTAATTAGTAGTGCAAATGTCTACATTATTTAATAAAGCCTTATTTGGTAGTATGAGAAGAACACTGTTCTTGCGTTCTTCAAGTATGAAGATCTAGCATTTCTTAGTCTGCGTTTTTTGCAGACTTAGAAATGCTCTTCATACTGTGCATCTCTTTAATTGCAGCAAGCAAGCTATCTTGAAAAGAATCTCTGTCACCTTCTTTTTCTAAGGATTTGTAGATAGTGCCATCTTTTAATAGGATTACGCGGTCACAGAAGGAGGCAGCGAAGCTGTCATGTGTCACCATAAAAATAGTAGCGCCTAGTTGTTCTCTAGCATTTTCAAAAGATTCAATGACAGCGCGGCTTGACTTGCTGTCTAAGTTTCCAGTAGGTTCATCTGCCAAAATCATAAGAGGTTTGTTAATCAAGCTTCTTGCCACAGCAGTACGCTGCCGTTCACCGCCCGAAATGTCAGCAGGATATTTGTTAGCAATATGGTCGATACCAAACAAGGATAGAAGATTATCAGCTAATTTTTCTGATTCGGAGTTTACACTTCCTTGTATAATTTTTGGAACGAGTATATTCTCCCGCACAGTAAGCCCATCAAGAAGCATAAAATCCTGAAAGACAAAACCAAGCTTTTCGTTGCGGACTTTTGCAAGAGCTTCCTCGTCTAAGCCCTTCAGTTCTTGATTTCCTAGAGTGATTTTGCCTTCTTCAAAAGGAATATAACAAGAAATACAGTTCAGTAGAGTACTTTTACCAGAACCAGAAGGTCCCATTACAGCAACAAATTCTTGATTCGCTACGGTTAAGTCGATTCCCTTTAGTACAGTATAAGACTTTTTTCCTGATTGGTATGATTTGTGTAGATTTTTCACATATAACATAATTGCTCCTAATCTGCATGTCAGATTGTATCTGCATGCGAAAAATTTTTATAGTTGCACGTGCTTAAAATTTAGAAAAGTAAGTACTTTTGTTGTTGTAAATTGACTATAACACAATTTTAAAAAAATGGATTCGGGGTTGTCATTTTTGGAAGTTGTCATGTAAAGTTTAGAGAAGAATTGAAATAAATGTAAAGTTTTGTAGTTATAATGCAAAGTTTTGCAGATACGACATAAGAAATACTTGATATTATTACCATGTAAAAATATAATAAAAATGAAATATGTAAAAGGAAGGAAAATAAAAATATGCTTAGAATAGGAATATGTGATGATTCTGCAGATGCAAGGGATTCTCTGCACCTACAACTAGAAAAAGTGCTACGAGAAGAATCAGAGGAAATCGTATATGAATTTTCAACGGGAAGTGGTGCAGTGCGCTGGCTCAAAAAGCACATTGGTGAAATAGATCTATTGTTTTTAGATGTGGAAATGCCTGAAATGAATGGAATGGAGGCAGCAGAAGAAATCAGAAAGTTTGATTCATCAATACTGATTGTTTTTGTGACAGGGTATTCTGATTATGTATTTGACGGATATCGCGTAAATGCTTTGGATTATATTATGAAACCAGCAGGAACAGAGCGGCTTGCTGAAGTGTTAAAAAGAGTTCGGGAACAGCTTTATAAAAAGATGGACGAAATGTATTTGTTCAAGAATACAGAAGGGACATTCCGCTTTCCGATTGCTGCTATTTATTATTTTTATAGTGATAAAAGAAAGGTAATATTGGTGTGCGAGGAAAAGGAATATTCTTTTTATGGAAAGTTAGATGAGGTAGAACAGCAGCTTTCGGGAAGATTCGTGCGAATTCACCAACGGTATTTGGTAAATCCTGATAAAGTGGAACAAATTGGTGGAGAACATGTGACTATGATTGGAGGGATAGAGCTTCCTGTGAGCAGAGCTTTGAAGGAGGAAGCTACAAGCAAACTTGCAAAAGCAATGTTAGGCTAAACTGTTACATGTTAGGAAACGTTTGAGGAAAGGAAACTGTAATGTTAATTGGAAGTAGTACAGGCATAATAGCGACATGGTTTGTTTATTTGTCTATATCTTGTTTATTAGAAGTAAAGAAAAAATGGTGGCATAAACTATTTTTGCTGGGAAGTTGTTGGCTGATTGTTATAATGGTTATTTTTATTGGAGATTCTTTTAATTTTCCAGTGGCTATGCTTATTTTTTTAATCTGTGTATGGATTACCTGTAAGGGTTCTGGGTTAAAAAGGATTACAATTGGTTTAATGATAGCAAGTGTTGTACTTGCTTTTAATGGACTATGTGATAATTGTGTTGCATTCTTTATAGGAGAGTATGTATTACAGCTACGCCCTATTGTTGCGCTTTTTTTGTATTTTATTGTGCGTGTTCTTAGACCGCCGGAAGTAGATTTTGAACTTTCTCATTCCTTGTGGAAACTGCTTTTGGTGTTGGCAATCATGCCATTGGGAATTATTGTATCGCTTGTATTATTCCGAAGTCCTTTTTTCTTTTATACTACAGTGATTACAAATCAAGTGGTTGGGGGCAGAAGGGTAGTGAGAACTGCTTCCGCTTTTGAAGATATAAGTGTGACGGGGGCTACAATTGTTGCCGATGCAGTTTTGTTTTTAATTACTATTTTTTCGATTATAGGACTTTTGTGGGCAATGAAAGTTTTTTATAGGCAACAGAAATTAGAGCAGGAGCGTGCATTGATTGAATACAATAGAAAATATTATGAATCGATGGAACAACAGCAATTTGAACTCCGAAGGCTGAAACATGACCTTGCCAATCATTTACAGACGTTATCAGCTTTGCCAGAAGCAGAAAAGAATCATTACATACAAGAAATGATTGATAATCCGGTGTTTTCAAAAGTGCTTTCCTATTCTGGAGATGCCACAGTGAATGCAGTACTTACCACAAAAGAAAGTTTGATGCGGCAGAAAGGAATTCCATTTTTTGTCAAAGTGGATATTTCACAGGAGCTGCCTTTTGAAAAGGCAGATATTTGTGCTTTGTTTGCAAATGCACTAGACAATGCAGCAGAGGGATGTATGAATGTCACAGAGGAAAAACGTAAAGTTGAGCTTACAGCAAGAGCTGGCAAAGGAATTTTAGCGATCAGTGTCCAAAATTCCTGTGAGAAAAATATAGAAGAGCAAGGTAAGGAGCTTCCTAAAACTACAAAGAAAGATAGTCAAAATCATGGTTTTGGGCTTCGGAGCATTCAGCAGACAGTTAAGAAATATGGTGGAAATATGGAGATCAATTGGGAAAGTGAATTGTTTACTTTGTTCTTGTATCTGCCGATGCCTTGTTGATTTATGGTCTTTTTTCCAAAACGTTTGCATATGTTTAAGTAGATTGAATGTAACAGTTTGGCTATCCTATGTTGAACTGTTATGATTGAATGCCAATATTCAAAATTTGAACAGAAAAACGGGAAAGGGGAAATTATGAGCCAACTTGATGCAAGTCAGGAATTTAATCTATACAGGGATATAAGCCAGCGTACAGGAGGAGAAATCTATGTCGGAGTAGTAGGTCCTGTGCGAACTGGAAAATCTACATTTATAAAACGGTTTATGGATATCATGGTGCTGCCACAGATAGAAAATGAACATGAGAGAATAAGAACACAAGATGAACTACCGCAAAGCAGCGGCGGCAGGACAATAACCACCACAGAACCAAAGTTCATCCCAAAGGAAGCTGCTGAAATAGAAATCAGTGTGGGAATCAATGTAAAAGTACGGCTGATAGACTGTGTTGGCTACATGGTCGAAGGTGCATCAGGGCATATGGAAGAGGATGTGGAAAGAATGGTAAAAACTCCATGGTTTAAGGAGGAGATACCATTTACACAGGCAGCGGAAATCGGCACAAGAAAAGTCATACAAGACCATTCTACCATAGGCATTGTTGTCACTACAGATGGAAGTTTTGGCGAGATACCACGAAGTTCCTACAAAGAAGCAGAGGAACAGACCATACAAGAACTGAAACAGCTTGGAAAGCCTTTTGTAGTTCTAGTGAATACTACAAAACCGTATTCTGATGATGCAAAAACAGTTGTTACAGAGCTTGAAAAGAAATTTCAGATAAAAGCAATTCCGGTAAATATAGAGCAGTTGAGAAGGGATGACATCACTATGATACTTGAGCAGGTGATGTATGAGTTTCCAGTGTCTGTCATAGAATTTTACACACCAAAATGGATGGATATTATGTCTATAGATAATCCTATGAAAAAGGAAGTTATTGACAAGCTCCATGTAATCATGGATAAGGTCAAGACTGTGCGTGACTTAGTAGAAAAGGACTTTTGCCAATTACTTGACAAGGATAGCGAATATATCAAACGTTGCAAATATGATCATGTGAACATTGCAGACGGTTCTGCGTCCTTTTTGTTAGAAGGAGATACAAAATATTATTATGAGCTTTTAAGTTCTATGACAGGAGAAAACATCTCCGGTGAATATCAGCTTATGCAGCTTCTGTCTAGCCTTGCTGACATGAAAAGAGAGTATAAGAAAGTATTAAATGCATTAGAGAGTGTGAGGCAGAAAGGATATGGCGTTGTGACACCGGAGAGGGATGAAATCACACTTGAAAATCCTACACTGATTAAGCATGGCAACAAATATGGTGTAAAAATAAGGGCGCAAAGCCCGTCGATTCATATGATTAAGGCAAATATAGAAACAGAGATTGCGCCAATCGTAGGTACGCAGCAACAAGCGCAGGATTTAATTGGTTACATATCTGATGCTGAAACCTCGAAAGAGGGTATATGGGAAACGAACATTTTTGGAAAAACTGTAGAGCAGCTTGTCAATGATGGTATTACAAGTAAAGTTTCTATGATCGGAGAGGAGAGTCAGATTAAACTACAGGATACTATGCAAAAAATAGTCAATGACTCTAATGGAGGAATGGTTTGCATTATTATCTGAAAAAAATCAGAAAATTCGGAATATTTATTCGTGTACTCTAAAGATTTATGGAAACTAACCGATATAACATATGTAAATAAAAATTTAAGTACTTCTAAGGGTATAAAAGACATACCCTAAGAAGTACTAGAAATTTCAAATTTAAGTACTTCTAAGAATATAAAAGACATACCCTAAGAAGTACTAGAAATTTCAGAAGAATGCAAGGGTGTCATTCTTTCCTTTTTCGTAGGTTTAGGTATTGCATTGGAAAGGGCGCTCTGTTTGTGCGATTCAGGGGATATAAAAGAGAAAGGGTTGATTGAAATGCAGATAAATAGTTCAAGAAATACAATTTTAAGAGCCAGAAATCTTAGAAGTGCAAAAAGAAGCCGTATGGGGAAAGTGTTAAGATGTAAAACATCTTCCTCTTCAAAGACAAATTCTACAAACAGGACTTCTTCGTCGCTTTGGGGTTCAAATAGTCAAACTAAGCAGATTGCGTTGTATGAGAAAGTAGAAAAGTCTGCAAATGATGTCCAAAAAAGCGTAGAAGATATGCTTAAAATTGGAAAGGCAACGTATACTGATGACGAAGCAGGAACACAGGCAAAGCAGAAGGATGAAGAAAAGCTTATATCAACGGTTAAGGATTTTGTTGAGGATTTCAATTTAGTGCACAGTACATTAGAAGATTTGGGAAGTACCGCAGAACTTGCATATAAGAAGTCCTTGGATACTACTGTTTCATCAAATGCGCAAGCATTAAAGGAAATTGGTATTACTGTGTCAAAGAACGGAGAGCTTGAAATTGATGAAAAAATTCTGGAAAGTGCTGATGTGGAAAAGGTAAAGGCACTTTTTGCAGAGGAAGATAGTTTTGCAGATAAAATAGGCAGCAGAATGGCAAATATCGAGAACTCGGCAAGAAATAGTGTTACAGTATTGGATAAGCTTTATGGGACAACTTCTACATACAACAAATATGGAACAAGTAATGGTTATTATAACAGTAGTTACTATAACGATAGTTATTTAAACGGAAATTATTATAATGGCAAATATTATGGAAATAATAGCAACTGGTATATTTAACGTCAATATGCTCCTTAATAATTTTAATAAAAAAGTAACAAGGCAAAATAGCGATAGCTAAATAGCCTTGTTACTTTTTTATAATACTTTACTTTTTCCGATTTCCTTTTTGGCTTTTTTATCATTATACATGATTTTATCAGCCCTGTTATAAGTATCCTCAAGATTTTTATCTATATCAGGGGAGTATACGGCACATCCATAAGCAATCTGCATTCGCAAGTCTTTATTTTCTCTATTTGATGCATCTACACTTGATTCTAACATTGCCAAGTACTGTTTCATGTCTATACTAGAGGAATGTTCCACAAGCGTCACAAACTCGTCGCCGCCGACTCTGTAGCATTTGCCAATGCCGTTAAATATTTCGTAGATAATATTAGCGCAGTTTTTGATGTAACGGTCGCCAGCACTATGCCCTAAAGTGTCGTTTGTGCGTTTCAGGTTATTTAGGTCAAAATCTATTACAGCGATATCCGTAGGATTTTTTGAATAAATTTCAAAATCTATATTGAAACAAGTCCTGTTGTTTAATCCGGTCATCTGGTCTGTATAGGCAAGTTTTTGATAAGCACTTGCCTCCTGCCCTTTCTTGATAAGAGAGGCAGATTCCAACGTAGATGCAATCCCCATAATTATAATATAAGAAAGGAATCCCAAACGCCCAAAAGTATTGCCATCAGGCAAACCTGTATAATAAGCAATAATATCAAGTATGAGCGACAATGCACATATACAAATGCAGAACAAATGAATCATTACCATGCGCGAGTGTATACCATTCTTCAACATTTTAATAGATTGCATAAGTATGATGAATACCAGTAAACACATGATTGCATGTGTAGTCCAAAGGGAATCTCGCAGATCACATATACCTGTGATCATTAGGACAAAACAAACGGCGATTTGTATAATGTTTAAGTGGCAAAAGTTGTCCCATATAGTACTGTTATCTTCATAAAAGGTCTTTACAAAGATTGCAAATGGAAAAGGTAACATCATAAGTGACAAAAATGAAATATAAGAAGTCACAATATTGTTTTTCATAATTAAGGTGGTCATGCTGCATTCATTGATTGACCATATTGATAAGAATAGCGAAAAGATGCCAAGTTTCAACAACTTTCCCTGTGTTGTAACATTTTTGGACATTACAATATGGTATGTAACGAACACCAACCCCATAACAAACATAATTACGCACACTAGAAATGGCATTAGGTTTGATGAAATTATGTAAGCAGAGAGAGAAAAATGATTGCCTATATAAAATATAGGTATGGATTTCAAGTAAGAACTATAGGGGCTTGAGATAATAATTTCAAGGTCGATAGTTCCTTTGGGAAGCTCAATAAAGTTCCAACAATAACCGGGAGAAGCAGCGAAAGGATTGTTGTTCATTATAGGATATTGGTATATGAGTTTCTTGTCAACATATACTTCTACTTTTTGGTGAATCGAATAAAAGGCAAAAATATTGCCACTAATATCATTTGTCTGGATAGGACCAGAAATAACAGTTTTGGTGATGCTTGTGCGTGTTTGGTAGTCCTCCCATTTTATAATGGTGTAAGAAGACTGCTGCTGACGTGTATTATCTGCTTGGTCGTTGACAAATATAAACAGTAAGAACGAAAAGATTACTAAAAATAGGACACTATATAAAATAAAATTTTTTTTGCCTGCATCAAGTTTCACTTGTACATCTTTCACTTGTACATCTCTCCTCGTGATTGTGTCTATTTGGAAATGAATCCATATAATAAAATTTTACCAAAAAATAGATAAAGTGTGAATTGTAACTATTGACCAATAAAATTCAAATAATATAATAGAAAATGCCGAATCGTATCTTAAATACGCTCAAAATGTTAAAAAACATTGTGAATTGTATGCAAAATTTGCTATATTGCTAAATTATAGAAAGTAGTTGTGTATTTTCTTTTCAAATTGGAGTATTATGCAAATAGCATTGTGCGTTTTGCTATTGCATATTTGAAACTAAACGGTAACAAAATTTCAACTTTTTTTGAAAATGACTTGCATTCATTAGTAAAATAAGAGATAATTAGAACTATAATTCGGAGGAGGATAGAAACATGATATGGAATGAGAAAAAAGAATGCATGAGCCGTGATGAGCTGATGAATTTACAGGGAAAAAAGCTCGTAGCACAAGTGAAATATGTGTATCAAAATATTGCATATTATAAAGAGAAAATGCAGGCTATAGGGTTAGAACCAGAAGATATACAAGGTATAGAGGATTTGGATAAATTACCTTATACTACAAAAAAAGATATTTATGATGATAATGAAAATTTGTTAAATTCGCCAATTGGAATTGAGCAGTTTCATATTTTAGATAATAGTAAAGGTACAGAACAGATAGAAAATTGTACAACAAATGATATAAAATTACGGGCAGAATGTGTTGCAAGGTTTTTGGTTATGGCAGGGCTTAATAAAGATGATATTATTCAGATGACTTATAATGGTGACATGGCAGCAGGCAGGCAAGGCATGAAACGTGGCATAGAAAAAATAGGGGCGAAGGTTTGGGAGGATGACATTAGTTGCAATACCAAAAAGATTGTATCTATGATGGCAGAGTGTGGAGTTACAAGTATTATGTGTACGCCGACTTATTTAATGCGAATAGCACAGACAATAAAGGAATTGGGGGATGTAGAAAGAACTTTTTGTCTAAAATCTTCTATATGTAGCGGTGAACCGTTTAGTGAAATCTGGCGTAGACACATGGAGGACATTTTAAGAGGAAAAGTATATGACACTTATAGTTTAAATGGAGCATCAGGCTTCGGGGTTGCAAGTGAATGTGAATATCAAAATGGAATGCATATTCAAGAAGACTTTTTTTTAGCGGAAGTATATAATGAAACTAGAGCAAAAATTTTATCTGGCAAGGAACAGGGTGAATTGATATTGACTACATTAGAAGAAGGCGGATGTCCACTCATACGATACAGGACAGGGGATATAATAAGCCTGAATCGTGAAAAATGTGAATGTGGCAGGACAACTACAAGAATGACACGAATTGCAAACAGCGATAATGATTTGTTTATGATAAGAGGAACTAGAGTTTTACGTTTTCAGATTGAGCAGGCGCTTGTAGGGCTTAGTGACATGGAAACGGGCTATACTGTACGCATTGACAAAGAACATAACCTTGACGTGGTTGATGTAATCATCAAATCTTGCAAACATAGCAAGGCGTCTCAGATTCAGGGTGAGGAAAGCATAAAGAGTAAGGTAGAGAATGCAATGAAAGGTGTTATAGGGATGATGCCAAGAGTTTCCATAGCTGATAAGGAAATCGTAAACAGATTTGAATGTGGAAAAGTGACAGTTTTAGACCAGAGAGGGTTTGCGTAGAGAATTTTATGTGAATTTAGTGAAAGATTTTACAAAAGAATTTTGTATAAGTTGTATAATTTATGTACTAAAATCAATTAAATATTGCAAAAAAGTAACAGATGGTATAAAATATTATTAGAAATAATTTTCGGAAAATTTAGATAATCCAATTTTAAAAAAGAAGGGGAGTTTTATCGTGAAGAAGAAATTATTAGCTATAATACTATCTGTTTCTTTATTGCCTGCAATGCTTTCAGGTTGTGGAAAGTCGAATACATATGATACAGACGATGGTACAGAAAGCACCACATCCACGCTCGCAAACAGCGGTGGGACACTAGAATCAGGAAAAGTAGAACTTAGAATCTGGGTAGAGGAAGCGAATTTTGACAATCTCTCAAAAATGATAGAAAGTTTCAAGCAGGAATATGCAGGACAAGCGGACTTTGATATTACGATTGAGGCAAAAGCCGATGCAGAAACCAGAAATAACGTGCTCGGCGATATTCATAATGCGGCAGATGTGTTTTCTATGCCCGATGATCAGCTATATAGCTTGATAGCAGGCGGTGCACTCTCGCCAGTAGCAAATCAGGCAGATATAAAGGGGGCAAATCTTCCCGATGCTGTCGATGCTGCTTCCTATAAGGATACCTTGTATGCATATCCGTATACAGCAGACAATGGATATTTCTTATATTATAATAAGGAGTATTTCACGGAGGCAGATGTACAAACAATGGATAGGATTTTAGAGGTAGCTACGGAGAACGAAAAAAAGTTTTCTATGGAATTTAATTCTGGATGGTATCTCTATTCTTTCTTTGGAAATACAGGACTTGAATTTGGCATAAATGATGATGGTGTCACAAATTATTGCAACTGGAACAGCACAGAGGGAAATATTAAGGGTGTGGACGTAGCACGTGCTCTGTTAGATATTGCTACTAATCCAGGATTTATCGCACAGTCAGACGGAAACTTTGTCGCAGGCGTTCAGTCAGGAGAATGTATTGCTGGAGTAAGCGGCGTATGGAATGCGGTATCTATGCAAGAGGCATGGGGAAACAATTACGGCGCATGTAAGCTTCCAACTTATACTTGTAAGGGACAGCAGATTCAAATGTCTTCTTTTAAAGGTTATAAGATGATGGGGGTAAATGCATATTCTGCACATTTAGAATGGGCACACAAGCTTGCAGATTGGATAACTAATGAGCAGAACCAAACACTACGCTTTGAGGAGAGAAGACAAGGACCTTGCAATATCAATGCAGCAGCTTCTGACGAGGTGGGAAAAGTTCCAGCTATCGCGGCTGTCATAGAGCAGTCACAATATGGCTCACTTCAAAGGGTAGGCAACAGTTATTGGACAGCATGTACGAATTTTGCAGATACCATAGCAGCAGGAAATCCTGACAACATGCCACTACAGGATTTAATGGATAAATTGGCAAATTCAATAGCAGCTTCAGTAGTGCAGTAAGGAGGTGTGAAATGAAACAGAAAAAGCGGATTAGTATTAAAATAATCATTTTAATTCCAGTGCTTATTCTTGGAATTGTGGCAATTTTATCTAATTTTCAAGCAATCAACAATATCAGAAAAGTCAATACAACAGCAGTCACAATTGCGCATGAGCATATGGTCAATATCTCACAGTTAAGCGATATTGAGAAACAGATACAGGAAATACATAAACTGGCACTTTCACATATTATAGCGACAGATCTTGATACTCTGATTGAAATGGTGGGTGAAGTACATGCTGAGGAGGCAGTGCTTGACGAGTATCTGGAGGAATATAAGGAATGTCTCATGCAGGATGCAAGTGGTTATAAAAGCTTTCTTTCAAGCTATGAAAGCATGAAATATGAAATTGCAAATTTGATGGCTTACAGTGGAAATAATCAGAAAGAGGCGGCTTTTGCATTAGCAAATGGGCTGATTAAGCAGTACAGTAATGAAATGCAGCAAATTATAGAAGGCATGATGCAAGATGCCAAAGAAAGTGCAGATGCTGCGACTAATGCACTGACAGAAGAATATCGTAAGGCTGTATTGAACAATGCGGTCATAATTGTTGTAAGTGTTATTTTACTATTTTTCACAGTTTATGTTGTATTTGTGCTTGTTATCAGGAAACTTAGTGTGGCAAACCGAGAGATTATTGATATTATCAATGGAATTGACCAGCAGCGTGGTGACTTGACCAAGAGAGTCAGTATTCTTTCCAATGATGAGATATCTGATTTAGGAAATGGTATCAATACATTTATGGCAAAATTGCAGAGCATTATGAAGCTGATTATTGAAAATTCCAGAAAACTTGAGGAAGTAGTCAATGAAGTGCAAGACAGCGTAAGGACTTCTAATGACAGTGCCTCTGATTTGTCCGCAGTGACAGAGGAACTTTCGGCAACCATGCAGGAAGTAGGACATTCGGCAATGGTTATCAACCAAAATGCGGATTCAGTCCGAAATGAAGTTGAGTTGATTGCAGACAGGTCAAACAGTATCAATGATTACTCAAAACAGATGAAGGAAAATGCAGATAAAATGGAGGCAAATGCAAAAGCCAACATGCAGGAAACTAGTACGAAGGTTCAAGAAATTCTCACAGTCCTCAATCAAGCAATCGAGGATAGTAAGAGCGTAGAACAGGTAAATGGGCTTACCAATGATATTCTAAAAATTTCAAGTCAGACTAATTTACTTGCATTAAATGCCTCTATTGAGGCAGCGCGTGCGGGTGAGGCAGGAAAAGGATTTGCGGTTGTGGCAGATGAAATTAGGCAGTTGGCAGAATCGAGTCGTGGGACGGCTAATCGCATCCAACAGATTAACGGCGTTGTTACCAATGCGGTTCACAATTTAGCAGGGAATGCAAATAATCTTGTGGAATATATGACAGATTCCATTCTTCCTGAATTTGAAAACTTTGTGAGCAGCGGCGAACAGTACAGGGATAATGCAACTTACATAGAATCTGTTATGAATGAGTTTACAACAAAGACAGATGATCTTAAACGGGCAGTAGATGAGATTGCGGCATCTATCGGAACTATCACCGACGCTATTGCAGAAGGTGCAAGAGGTGTAACTGGTGCGGCTGAGAGTACACAAGTGCTTGTTGAGGATATGGAGAACATTAACCATCGGATGGAGGAAAACCAACAGATCGCAGTGGCACTCCAAAAGGAAACAGATGTGTTTAAAAATTTCTAAGAGAGAACTTTTTACAAACAAAAGTTCGTTAAAGACTTGACTTTAGCGAACTTTTTTCTTATTATATAAAAAATAGAAAGGAAATAATATAATGAATAAATGTGTGATAGTTGGTGCAGGAGACTGTAGTATAGAATTTCTCAAGAAAAAGTTAAAAATTATTGAAGGGGATTTATGTATTGCGGCTGATGGTGGTTTTGATTATTTGTTAGATGCTGGCGTGATACCAGATATTATAATGGGAGATTTTGACTCACTTACATCAGATGATACAATACAAGAGTTTGAAAAGTTAGGAAGTGTATCCATAAAAAGGCTTCCTATGGAAAAGGATGATACGGATATGCTTGCTGCTATTAAAGAAGGATTGGCGAAGGGATATAAGTATTTTGAAATATATGGTGCACTTGGCGGGCGGTTTGACCATGCAATTGCTAATATACAATGTCTTTTATATCTTTTGAATCGCAGGGCAAAAGGCGTGCTTATTGGATCAGATATACGTATTATGCTTATTAAAAATGAAAGTATTGCATTCAAAGCAAAAGATTATGAGATAGGCAGAAGGATTTCTGTATTTGCATATGGACAGGATGCTGTAGGAGTTACAGAAAAAGGATTGAAATATTTGCTTGATGATGTGGTGGTAAAACAGGAGTTTCCTATTGGTGTAAGTAACCAGTTTACAGGAGAAGATGTCGAAATCAGTGTAAAAGAAGGGAGGCTGCTTATTTGTGTGGAGGAAAAATTTTAGTATAATTATTGTTTTTTTCATAATTGGGGTTGGAAATTGTGTCAATAAACGATACAATAGAATTAAGGATGAAAGTTTTACTAAGAAAATCTAATAAGTACATTGGAGGGAGATTGTGATGGCGTATTCATTTTCAACATGGCTTTTCTTTTTCTATTTTTACTGTTTTTTGGGATGGGTGTGGGAAACTTGTTATGTGTCTGTATTAAAGGCAAAATGGGTAAACAGAGGATTTATGAAAGGTCCATTTTTGCCAATATATGGTTCTGGTGCAATTGTTGTGCTAATTTTCACGTTGCCTTTTCGGACAAATGCGGGGCTTGTGTTTGTGGCAGGTTTGGCAAGTGCTACGTTACTAGAATATTGTACTGGTGTAGCAATGGAAAAGTTGTTTCATGTAAGATACTGGGATTACAGCAAGCAGCCTTTGAACCTGAATGGGCATATATGTCTGTTGTCATCACTTGCATGGGGCGCATTTTCTGTAATTCTTACTCTATATGGACATGCTCTGGTAGAGCGGCTGGCGCTTGGCATGAACAGAAATTTACTAGAAGTTATTACCTTTTTCCTTACCGTTTATATTTCTATTGATATGGCAGAGAGTGTGCGTGCCGCCATAAATTTAAAGGATGTGCTTGTGAGCCTTGAAGAGAGCGAAGAGTTCAAGAGGTTTGAGAAGCGTATTGAAGTAGTTTCCGCATTTTATGGTGGAGAGATTAAGGAGCGGTCAGAGGCTGGGCTTAGAAAAATCAATTCTGCTATTGGCACAGGAAAGGAAATGTATGATAGGATTGGCGAAAGTGGCAGGAATTATAAGGCATCTTTGATGGAAAGAATAGATGAGGCAAGGTCGAAAAAAGAATATAAGTACATGAATTCTTTATTGGGAAGAAATCCAAATGCAGTATCAAAAATGCATTCAGAAGCGTTTTCTAAATTTAAAGAACTTACAGTGGAGAAAAATAATGATAAGCAGCAAGATATAGGAGATGAGATGTAAATGTTAGAGAATTATAAGAAGGAAATCAAAGAATATGTTTCAAATGCTGAACCGCAGCTTATGATCTATAATTCTATTATTTTCATAGAAATTATAGCGCTTGCTTGTATTTTGTTTATTGAGTATGTGATGAATTATCAAAAGGATGGTCTTTTGATGATGGTGTTTTTGTGGATTTATCTAATTGCGATGGCAGTGATGGCAAATCTTCATCCAAAAAAAGTGCAGCTTTTTTCGTCGCTTATTATAGCGCCTGTAAACTTAATCATGTTTCCTTATATGTTCCTTTTTGCAGACGGGGGAGGCATTAAGTCTGGTATGCCTATTTGGCTAACTTTTGGCATTATACTTGTGTGTATCATGACAAATGGGATTTATTTTAAAATTATGCTTTTATTGACCGTTGTGATGGATATGAGTATTTTAATTTATGGTTATTTTAATCAGGAGCTATTTTATTATAGTATAGAAGGAGAATCCTATTATTATTGGGACAACTTGATTGCAATATTGGCAGTTTCAAGCTCGATAGGATTGATATTGAAATATCAGAAATATATGGAAAGGCGGCAGGCAAACAAGTTAGAAGATGCAATGGTCGAGGCAGAGCAGGAAAAGAACAATGCACAGAAAGCAAACACAGCAAAGACGGACTTTTTAGCAAGTATGTCCCATGACATCAGAACTCCTATGAATGCGATTGTAGGTATGACAGACATAGCCAGGTACAATATGGACGACAAGGAAAAAGTAAAAGAGTGTTTAGAGAAAATCAATGCTTCCTCTACGCAATTACTTAATTTACTCAATAATATTCTTGATATGTCAGAGATTGAAATGGGAAAACTGAAACTTAAAGAAAACCAGTTTAGTATGGAGGAATTGATCGAGAATATACAAGTGGTGTTCACGCAGATGGCACGAAACAGGAAAATATCATTTGATGTAGATTGTGAGATGGAGCATATCAATTTAGTAGGCGATTCTGTACGGCTAAGGCAGGTGCTCATGAACATCATCAGCAACAGTATCAAATATACAGAGGCATTTGGAAAGGTTAATGTACATATTAGAGAAGTAGCAAGTGATAAGAACGGTTATGTGGCATTTGATTTTGAGGTTGTGGATACTGGTATGGGAATGACTAGAGAGTTCATAGAAAACAGATTGTTCCAACCTTTTGAGCGCGCAGAAAACAAGGCAGTACAAAAGATAGAAGGCAATGGTATAGGAATGAGCATCACAAAGACGATTATAGATGCTATGGGCGCTGTAATCAGTGTTGATAGTACAGTGGGCGAGGGTTCAAGATTTTTGGTTCATGCAGATTTTAAGGAGGATGAGAAGTACCAAAATAATTTTGTGAAGGAAAAAGATGGTGTATCTGTACTTGATGCTACTGGAAAGAATTTGTTGGTGGTTGAGGACAATGAAATCAATATGGAGATTATTAAAGCGATTCTGGAACGTACTCATGTACGTATTACATGTGCATGGGATGCTGAGGAGGCGATTGATATTTTCAGCAAATCGCAAGAGGGGCATTTTGATTTGATTCTAATGGATATACAACTTCCGGGTATGAATGGTTATGAGGCTACAAGAACGATACGTTGTATGGAGAGAAAAGATGCTTTGTCGATTCCGATTATGGCAATGACAGCAAATGCATTTTCGCAGGATGTTGAAAGGGCATTCAATGCAGGTATGAATGCACATATTGCAAAACCAATTGATGTGGAAGAGCTGTTCCGGAAAATGTATCATTTTTTGTATACAGTGTAAAATAATTTGGGTGTGTGCTAGGCGCAGATAGGAGCAAATATGTCAAAGAAAATAGATGAGAAGAGATTGAATAGGTTAGGCGAAATATTGAAGGAGAGTGTGGCATCCGAGCAGATTGCCGGCGGTAATTTGTGCGTGTTATACAGAGGAGATGAAATTTACTATGCAGAGGCAGGGTATGCAGATATTGCAGAAAAAAAGAAAATTGCAAAGGATAGCATTTTCCGGCTGTATTCTATGACAAAGCCAATTACTTCGGCTGCTGTAATGCTTTTGATGGAGCGGGGTGTAATTGATTTGTTGGATTCTGTAGATAAGTACATACCTAGTTTCGCAGATATGAAGGTAGCAACAGCGGCAGGAGATGTGTCTGCAAATCGAAAAGTGACTATAAAGGATTGTTTGTCAATGACTTCTGGTCTTACATATAATTGTGATCCAGATCCGGCAAGTAGAGATGCGGCGATTACGTTTGATGAGCTTGATAAGAGATTGTATTCTGATAATCCTATGACTACTATGGAGGTTGCTTCCAAATTAGGTGAGGGCAGACTTGCGTTCCAGCCGGGAGAAAACTGGCGGTATGGAGTTAGTGCGGATATTCTTGGTGCTGTGGTTGAAGTGGCATCAGGGATGCATTTTGGTGAGTTCTTGAAAAAAGAGTTTTTTGAACCGCTTGGCATGATTGATACAGATTTTAGAGTGGAAACTTCAAAAAGGGATAGACTTACGAAGGTATATGAAAAAACAGCAAATGGACTGATTGAATATCATGGAAATCATTTAGGGATTTGTAATCATATGGATGCTGATATCCAGTTTGAGTCTGGTGGAGCAGGGTTAGTATCCACAATAGCTGATTATAAGCATTTTACACAGATGTTGATGAATAAGGGGACTTATATGGGAAGGACTTATCTTGCAAATGCGACTGTGGAGTATATGACAAATTGCCGACTATATCCACACCAGCAGGCGGCGATGATGGGCTGGGAGAGTCTTGCGGGATTTAATTATGGCAATCTTATGCGTATCATGACTAATCCTGCTTTGGCAGTCATCAATGGTTCTATGGGAGAGTATGGATGGGATGGATGGCTTGGACCGTATTTTTCTAATATGCCAAAGGAGGAGGTCACATTTTTAATGATGGTGCAGTTGAAGGATTCGGGGACTTTTACATTGACAAGGAAGCTTAGAAATGTGCTTGCAGCTGCAATTGCATGAAAAAAACATTAAGAAACTCTAAGCCGGCAAAAGACACCGCCTAAGAGTTTCTAAATGTTTCGAAAAACGCAAGGACAGCGTTTTTCATCGAGATTTGTGTTGACGCGTAGCGGCAAAATGTTGGTTAGAGTGTATCTGAGGTAAATACTGAATAAGAAATTGTTACACTACATCTTGAAGCTGTGCCGTATAGAGCCTATAATATGCACCTTTTTTTGCCATAAGTTCCTTGGCATTCCCTTGCTCTACAATGCCGCCATTGTCAATTACAAAGATACGGTCTGCTTTCTGAATTGTAGAGAGTCTGTGTGCAATCACAAAGGAGGTGCGCCCTTTGAGCAGTGCTTCGATTCCTTCTTGAACCAAAAGTTCTGTCTTGGTGTCAATGCTTGAGGTTGCCTCGTCAAGTATTAGAATTTTAGGCATACTTACCATAGTCCGCGCAAAAGCAAGCAACTGTTTCTGACCAACAGAAAGACCTCCTCCACGCTCCTCTAACTTGGTTTCGTAACCATTAGGAAGTTTCATAATAAAGTCATGCGCATGTACCGCCTTAGCAGCAGCAATAATTTCTTCATCTGTGGCATCTAATTTTCCATAGGCAATATTTTCACGGATAGTTCCAGTGAATAGAAAATTGTCCTGTGTCATAATTCCCATCTGATTTCGGAGGCTTTCAATACTTACGGATTTAATGTCATGTCCATCAATTGTTATCACGCCTTCCTGTATATCATAAAAGCGGCTTATCAAATTGACTATCGTAGTTTTCCCTGCACCAGTTGGACCTACAAGCGCAATCGTTTCCCCCGGCTTTATATGAAAGCTTACATCTTTTAAAACTTTTGTGTTGTCATCATAGGAAAAACCTACATGCTTAAAATCTACAGTACCGATAATTTCAGGCATCTCGCTGACATTTTCTACATCTGCTATTTCAGGATTCGTATCAAGGATTTCAAATATTCGTTCTGCTCCGGAAATATTGGTAATCAACTGGTTATAAAAGTTACTCAAGTTCATAATTGGTTGCCAGAACATCGAAATATATGTTCCAAAAGCAACCAAAGTGCCCACGGATACTTTGTCAACGCCAAGAATCATAATACCTGTAAACCATAGTGATACATTGCCAAGTCCCCAGCAAAAGTCAACAACAGAGCCAAAGGCATCCGCATATTTTACAGCATCCATAAAGGAGCTTTGATGTTCATGAACAAGAGTATGAAAGGTGTCACGTGTTTCATTTTCTGCCGTAAAACTTTGTATAATACGTATACCTGATAAATCTTCGTGTACAAAGGCATTGAGATTTGACGATTTCTTTCTAAATATTTGCCAGCATTTGTGTGAGCGCACTTGTATAAACCACACACCAAATACCATAAGCGGAATACTAATTAGAGCAGCAGCGGCAAGGCGGGCATTTTTTGCAAACATAATGCCAACTACAGCACATATTGTGATAAAGTCAGGTATCAAAGTTGTTACGCTGTTTGAGAGCACATCTTTTAAGGAATTGATGTCCCCAATAATTCTTGCAAGTATTTTGCCAGTTGGTCTGCTGTCAAAAAAGTTAAAATCCAATGTCTGAATATGGGTGTATAGCTGCTGGCGTATCGTTACAAGAACTTTGTTGCACACTTTTGCCATAATGTACATGCGTGCTTTTACCAGTATGATTAAAATTGCATTCAACACAAGCGCAATCGCAGCAAGCCTATATAAGCCAGTATAGTCTCCGACAGAGATATGGTCATCTATGGCAGATTCGATAATAAGCGGGTTAATCAGACTTACAGCTACGCAATATGCCATAATCAGAAGTACACCAAATATAGAAAGTCTGTGTGCGAGCAAATAGGAAAATAGTCTGCCAAGTGTCTTAATCTTGCTTACGTCATTGATATTTTCATCCTGTTTAAAGGAATTGATAGCCATTTTACATATCTCCTTTCTCATAAGTCACATCATTTGATAAGCCTGTTGGTTCACCATATTGTGACACATATGTCATATAATAAAGTCCCTTTTTTGCAAGGAGCGCATCGTGTGTGCCACGTTCTGCGATAGAACCATTTTCAAGTACAAGAATCTCATCTGCATGTCGTACAGCACTGATACGATGTGCAATAATCAGTTTTGTGGTATTAGGCAGTGTATTCAAAGTTTTTTGTATTTCATGTTCCGTTTCCATGTCAAGAGCAGAAGTGGAATCGTCCATGATTAAAATTGGAGTATGTTTTGCAAATGCTCGTGCTATGCTAATGCGCTGTTTTTGACCGCCTGAAAGTCCAACACCGCGCTCACCAATAATGGTTTCATACTCATCAGGCATTTGTTCTATGAATCCGCTTGCCTGTGCGTCCCTAGATGCACGTCTTACGATCGTTTCATCAATATATGCCTTTTTTCCAAGCTTCACATTTTCATTGATTGTATCTGAAAAAAGGAACACATCCTGCATGACAAGTGATATGCTGCTGCGAAGCTGTTTTAATGACAATTGCCGGATATCCACGCCATCTAGATAAATTGTTCCATCTGTGGCATCATAAAGCCTTTGTAAAAGCTGAACTACGGAAGTCTTACCTGCACCTGTAGCACCCATGATGCCAATAGTAGAGCCGGGAGCAGCTTCAAAAGTAATGTCATGTAAAATTTCATGCATATCTTCTTTGTGAAAAGATACGTGTGAAAATTCGATCTTACCCTCAACTTTATCAAGAGTAACAGGTTTTTCAACCTCTGTAATTGTAGGTTTCTGTTCATAAATTTTTACAAGTTTTTTATTGGAAGCAAGCCCTGCCGAAAAGTCGTTAGAGAGCCAGCCAAGCATTTCCATAGGCCATACAATGTTGTTGGAGTATTCAAGAAAAGCTCCAAGCACACCAAGCGTAATTGTTCCGCCTATGACAAGACGACCACCAAGCAGCAGAATCAACATAGGTAGAAGTTTTGTAATAATCTGCAAATATGGATAATAGCGCACAAATACTTTTGACTGTTTCATATTCAATTCATAGTAGCGCTGGTTGTGGGACAGGAATTTCTTAATCTCAAATTTTTCCCTAGCAAATGCTTTTACAGTGCGCACACCTGCAAGATTTTCTTCTGCAACAGTGTTTAGGATTGCATTTTCTTCGCTGATATCTTCATAGATAGAATCAAGATGGCGTTCCATGCTTACAGCTATAAAAGCTGAGATAAACATAGCAATTGTGGGAATAATTGCGAGCGGTGCATGCAATTTGTACATACAAAAAAGTACGACACAAGTGTGAAATATGACCTCTATGATAAGCATACTAACATAGGATAGGGTATTCCATACCCTGTCAATATCGTCCTTTACACGCGCCATGAGTTCGCCAGTATTCGTCTTGTCAAAAAAGCTGCTGCTTAGGTTTTGTATATGATCGAACAAGTTCTTGCGCATATCTGAAGCAATAGACGATCCAACCTTGTCAAAAGTGTATTCTTTTGTGTATTGGAAGATACAGCGCCCCACGCCTACGGCTAAGATACCGCCGAGTAGATAGGGCAGAAGAGTGAGCCTGCCACCAAGAATCACATCATCAATAATATGCATGGTGAGCATCGGCGCAAGCATGTCAAGGGAAACGCTGATAATCAGCGATAATATGGCAAAAAGATAATACCATTTGTATTCCCAGATATAAGTTGATAGTTTCTTTCTCATAAAAATGGTGTTCCCCCTCAGTTTTGTTTCATGTGAATTTCTGCATAATATTAAAATATGTAAAAGTTACTCTGGGCTGATTGGATAAAAAATGATGATAAGATTTATCATGGTATTTATACCACAAAAAAACCTAGGGTAAAATCCCTAGGTTCTATTGCCTTCAAAAATAATGTCGCATTAATAATGCTGCATTAATAATGTTGCATTCTTTCATAAGTAATGCGCAAATAATGAACAAGATAATGCCTATCATAGTCCTTTATTCAATCATTTATAAAATGTCCCAGAGGTAATTTTACTGTTTCTTAAAATTATGAAGTTGTTGCTAGTCTTGTTGTCAAATCTATAAAACATAAGTTACCTCCTTTCCAATAAACAACATTTGCTAATCGTTCCAACAAATGCTAATAAACAGTTACCAGTTAACCATACTCTTATTTTGCTTATCTGTCAACTGTTTTTTTAAATTGATAAAAATTTTGTATGAAATATTTGCCAATAGTTGAATATGAACTAAAATACACAAAGATGCCAAGATAAAATAAAATCAGTTTTTTATCAATATTCCCATACAAAACTATCTACTATAGCCTGCGCTGCTTCATTTGCATTTTCTGAATTGGTATAGTTAGTAAGATGAATTAGACAAAATTGATAATCGTCTACAATATAATACTGCTTAGTGACAACACCCGTGCTACGCTCGTTTATCGTAAAAATATAAACAATATATCCTTGTTCTGTAGAAGTACCATCCCCAAGTAATTCTGCGTCAACACCATTTAGTTGTGCCAAAAGCTGTTGGACAATTGCATCTCTAAAACTGGTATGATCTTCTGCACTATAACGGTTTGTTCCGATATTGATTGAAATATTGTCAGGCATTTTATCCGTTTCATGCCCTTCTTCAACATAGAAAAATTTCTTATCTGTAGAATGTTCTTCAGCTTTTACCCATCCATCTGGCACAGTATAGCTTCCCGGAAATGCAGTTTCTTTTTCTTCTGGTTGTGTGGCTTCTTCTGATTGTATAAGTTCTTCTAACTGTGTGGTTTCTTTCTGCTCTTCGGACTGGACATTATCTTCAAATCGTTCTTTTATCGACGAAGTTTCATCAGTAACCGTATTACATCCAGTCAAAGTACATGCCACAATTGATAAAAAGATAAATGATTTTCTTATAATCATTTCATTATCCTCCTTATGTTAAGTTTCGCGTCCGCCTTGTCAGCAAATACGCGTGTGCGCAGAGCGCAATAAGTACGCAGAGCACAATAAGTACGCAGAGCGCAATAAGTGTGCTCTGATGTTGCCAAGGTTCTTTTTTCATACTTATTATGCTGTTTTTTAGAAAACATGTCAATAAAAATTGCAATAAAGATTTGTATTATATTACAAGTAAGTTCAGCCAATAGAGAAGCTTGCCACTTCTCTATTTTTGTGTTATTATGAAAATACTTACATAATTACGTGAAGATTTCTATAAATCTGTAATCTGAAAATAATGATGAAAAAAGGAGAACCCACTATGGCTATTGAAATCGTAGAGAAGTATGTGAACGAGTTGATTGACAGGAGTACACTAGACGAGCCAGTATGGAACATTGAGAAAATCAGGGCTGGAAAAAAAGCCTCATGGGACTATATTGATGGCTGCATGATTATGTCCCTTTTAGAGCTTTATAAAGTAACGAACAATAAAAAGTACCTTACATTTTCAGACAATTATATTGACCACCGTGTCAAAGAGGATGGCACGATTATCGGCTACGATAAAGATGAACTGAACCTTGACAACATCAATGAAGGCAAGAATCTCTTTACGCTCTATGATTTGACAGGAAAGGAGAAATATGCAAAGGCGACTGCCAATATCTATCAGCAGATTTTAGAAATGCCCCGTACTAAAGAGGGAAATTTCTGGCACAAAAAGATATATCCGCATCAAGTGTGGCTGGATGGTTTATATATGGCACAGCCTTTTTATATGGAATATGAAAACCGCTTCAATGAAAAGAAAAATTACAAGGATATTTTCACACAGTTTTTCCATGTAGAAAAAAACTTGAGGGATTCTGAAACAGGTTTATATTATCATGCATATGATTCTGAAAAGCAAATGTTCTGGGCAAACAAGGAAACTGGACTGTCACAGAATTTCTGGCTTCGGTCACTTGGATGGTTTTCTATGGCATTGCTTGACACACTTGCGCTTGCAGATTCAGAGTATCCTGATTACGGGCATTTAGCAAAGATGTATAGGGAACTAATTGACGCAATGTTAAAATATCAATCTCCAGAGGGAATGTGGTATCAAGTACCAAACTTCCCCGGACGGGAAAAGAATTATCTTGAAACAAGCGGAAGTTCCATTATGGCATACTGTCTAATGAAAGGTGCGCGTCTTGGATATTTGCCAAAAGAATATAGTGATTACGGAGTAAAGGCATTTCAAGGAATATGTGACACATATCTTTCTACAGTTGAAGGCGAGATGAGCCTTGGAGGTATCTGTCTTGTAGCAGGATTAGGACCAGAAAATAATCCACGGCGCGATGGTACATATGAATATTATATGTCTGAACCAATAGTAAAAGACGATGCAAAAGGCACAGCGCCATTTCTGTTAGCATATGCGGAAATGTGTAGATTAGAAAATGTATAGATAGAAGTACAATATATCTGTAATACAAAGAGCTATAGATAGTAGCATATGCTGCGTATACGGAAATGTGCAGATTAGAAAATGTATAGATAAAAGTACAATATATCTGTAATACAAAGAGCTATAGATAGTAGCATATGCTGCATATACGGAAATGTGCAGATTAGAAATCGTTTAGAAATACTATAAAATGCTGTGAACGGCAGCAGAAAGGCTATGAATAATTATGGAAAAGAAAGAACTGTTTGTAGCGGCTGATGGGAGTGTGGAATTTGCCACGGTTGGCGAGGCATTAGAAAAAGCAAAACATTTTGCTGACATGGAAGTGGTAATACACATTGCTCCCGGCATATATAAGGAAAAGCTTGTCATAAAGCAGAATAATATTTCATTGATAGGAACAGATGCATACAAGACGAAAATCACTTTTTCCGATGCTGCAAATGACATTATGCCAGAGGGCGATAAACGTGGGACTTTCCGAACAGCAAGTGTGATGATCGATGCTGATAATTTCTATGCCTGCCACATCTCTTTTTGTAATGAAGCAGGACAGGGAAATCAGGTCGGGCAGGCAATTGCTTTGTATGCTGACGGAGATCATCTGATATTTGAACATTGTCGTTTTGACGGGTATCAAGACACTCTTTTTACAGCACCGCTTCCAAAGAAAGAAGCGCAGCCGGGCGGTTTTAAAGGTCCAAAGGAATTTGCACCGCGACGCGTAGGCAGGCAATTATATAAGGACTGTTATATTGCGGGAAATGTTGATTTCATATTTGGCGGCGCAATCGCTTATTTTGAAGGCTGTGAAATTTTTATGAAAGACAGACAAGATTCTGTCAGTGGTTATGTGACAGCACCATCAACTTTTGAAGAACAGAAGTATGGATATGTATTTAACCATTGCCGTTTTACAGGCGATTGTCCAAAAGAAAGCGCATATCTTGGCAGACCGTGGAGAAATTATGCGAAATCCGTGATACTCAATTCAGAGATAGGCGCACAGTTTTATAGAGAAGGCTGGCATGATTGGAACAAAAAGGATGCTTGGGATACAATGTTTTTTGCGGAATATGGCAATTATGGAGAAGGCGCAGGGACAGAGCGTGCCTCATTTGTGAAGATGCTGACACAGAAAGAGGCAGCAGAGTATACGCGCGAGAACGTTCTGGGATTTTAAGTATACATGTGGAATAGAAATTAGAAAGGAAGCAGCAATTAAAATGAAACGATTTTTGTTATTATGTGGTTTGGGCTTGATGATAAGTCCGTTGTATGCTTGTGGAAATGCTGGTGATACTGGAAAATCAGAAATAGTAGAATTTAGTGATCTATCCGACAATACGAATAATAAGAATACTGAGGATAACATCCAGTCAGAATTACCATCTAATGATAGTATAGAGAATACAACAAAGAACACAGAAAACAAAAATCAGGAGGAAATAACATCGATAAGCAATAATACAGAAAACGAGAAAACAGAGAATGTAGCTATAGATCCTTATGTAGGTGAATACAATGATTATGACACAAACGAACCGAACCTTAAAATTCAAAAAAATAGTAATGGAACATATTCAATTCAGATTGGAATTTTTCGATTGGTTCAAATGGATGATTGTGTAGGTACTGAAAAGGATGGCAGGATTGAATTTTCAGTAAATGATTGGGAGTGGGGCGATAATGGAAAAATAAGTGGAACAATTACACTAGAAGATAATATTGCAATAGTAAAGTTTATTACAGGTTGGAACGAAGGTACAGATGAATATAGATACTATCGTTGAGTATCTCAGAGATAGAAAAGTGCAATCTTTTTTTGGATGCTCGTGCATATTATGAGAATTGTCTAGATATAATTGTCTAGGCAATTTTTTGTGAATATTGCATTTTAAAACTGGAAAGATATTTTCTTGTGAGGCAACAAACATTATGATATAATTATTTTTGGAAATTGCATAGGAATAGAACATAAAATAGAATTTATAAAATAAGGGAGGCCACATATATGGGAATACAAGCGAAGAAGCGTCGATATATCTTGGCGTTTCTACTTGTAGTGATTATCTTAATTATATTTTGGACCATTTGGGGGAATATTACCGTTAAGACAACCATATGGGACATTCATGATACAAATTTACCAAGTGGCTTTGAGGGATATAAGATTGCGCAGATTTCAGACTTACATAATGCAGAATTTGGACAAAATAATTCTCAGTTACTGAAGATACTCCAAAACGAATCACCGGATATGATTGTCTTAACGGGTGATCTTGTAGATTCTAGCCATACTGATATAAATACAGCAGTTTCTTTTGCTGAACATGCCATAAGTATTGCGCCATGTTATTATGTTACTGGTAATCATGAGGCATGGCTGAAAGAGCAATACAGCGAATTAGAAAAGAAATTAGAAAACTGTGGGGTAATTGTTTTCCATAATCAATCAGAAATACTCGCTTCAAACGATGATACGATTCAATTGATAGGTGTAGATGATCCTGACTTTTCGGAATCCGGAAGTGGAATGTTTGACTTGGCAGCAGAAATTATCTCAACGGAAATTCAAGATGCAGGTGCTAGAGAGGGATATAAGATTTTGCTTTCTCATCGTCCAGAACTATTTGATACTTATGTAGAAAAGAATATCAATTTAGCCCTATGTGGTCATGCGCATGGCGGTCAGTTTCGCCTTCCTTTTATCGGTGGTCTTGTTGCGCCTAATCAAGGATTTTTCCCTAAATACGATGGTGGACTTTACACAAAAGAAAATACAACTATGGTTGTTAGTAGAGGGATTGGGAACAGTATTATTCCGATTCGGTTTAATAACAGACCAGAAGTTGTAATTATAATTTTGCATAAATAATCAGTTTTTTGTTAAAATTTTAAAAAGATGAATTATAATTCCTAAAAAGTAATCTTTGTAAAGAAAAGTAAATAGTTTTGTAACGGTAATATTATCTTTATCTTGATAAAAAGGATATTGTTAAGGAGGAAAAACAGATAAAAATGATAGGAAAATGGAAAAAACAACATAATCTTTTTCTTGCGGCGATTGCTGTGGCTATGCTTGTTATTGGGTGTAGCAAGTCGGTAGATAATGAACAAAAGGAGAATCAAGTTCCTGCAACAGAGGAGTATGACAGCGGACAGGAAGTGTTCAACCAGCCAAATCAAACAGAGAATGATTTTGAAAACAAAACAGGATTGCCAGCACAAATTCCTGCGTTTACAGCAAAAGATTTAGAAGGAAATACCATAACTGAGAGCATTTTTTCTGAAAAAGATTTGACAGTGGTAAATATCTGGGGAACGTTTTGTATGCCTTGTGTGGGAGAAATGCCAGAACTTGGAGAATGGGCAAAAACAATGCCAGACAATGTGCAGATTGTAGGTTTAATTTGTGATATAGCAGGAGAAAATGACACAGAACATCATGACTTGGCAGTGACAATTACTGAAAAGGCAGGAGTAGATTTTACCAATATTATTTCAAATGAAGATTGGAATGATATTATGAACTGGGTTGTTGGTGTACCAACAACGTTATTTGTAGATAAAAATGGGACGATCGTTGGCAATCCGATTGTGGGTGCTGACGTGGAAGGATACAAAGAATTTGTCGAGGATTATTTCCGCGAGCAATGAGTCAAAGTCATGCTTGCATGACTCGGATTACACGACAAAATTTCTATTCAAAAAACGAAGTAATTCTAAGGACATGAAAACATGCCTTAAATTCACTTCGTTTTTATACATTTTCTATATTTTAGGATAAGAAACTGTTAATAAATCTAAAATTCATAAAAAATAAAACAAATTTTATAAACATGACAGATAGATGTCGTGTTTATTATGGTTTAATAAGAAGTACACTATGATACTAAAGGAGTGTATATGAAAATTGAACGACTGATAGGGATTCTATCTATTCTGTTGCAAAAGGATATTGTAACCGCACCTTATCTTGCAGAGCATTTTGAAGTTTCTAGGCGAACGATTAACAGAGATATTGAGGATTTGTGCAAAGCAGGTATACCGATTTTGACTCGACAAGGAAGCCATGGCGGAATTTCCATTATGCCCAATTATAAGATGGACAGGATTGCCTTTTCAGTGGCAGAAATGCAGGATATTCTGGCAGGTCTTAGAAGTCTTGACAGTGTAAATGGTACGAATCGTTACAGTCAGCTTATGGAAAAACTTTCTATCGGTTCTTCAGATTTTATGACAGGAAATCAATCTATTTTAATTGACTTATCCTCATGGTATAAGGATTCTCTTGCAACGAAGATCGAGATAATCCGAAGAGCAATTGATAATATGCGGGAATTGGAATTTTTATATTTTTCGCCAAAAGAGGAAAGCAGACGCAGGATTGAACCATATTATTTGATTTTTCGATGGTCGAGTTGGTATGTATGGGGGTGGTGCAGTAAAAGAATAGATTTTCGATTATTTAAATTGAATCGTATGGAGGAGCTGCATTTGTGTGAAAGTTGTTTTGAAAAACGAAAAGTACCTATGCCAAATCTAAGCAATGAAAAAATATTTACAGGTGGTATACATGTAAAGGCAGTTTTCGAGGCGGACTGTAAGTGGAGATTAGTAGAGGAATTTGGAATGGAATGTTTTGAAGAACTTGACGACGGAAAGCTGTTGTTTCATGCAGATTATACAAATAAAGAAAATCTAATTGCATGGATTCTAACTTTTGGGGCTAGTGTCAGTCTGCTTGAACCAAAAGAATTGAGAGAAGAAATCAGAATAATTATTGAAAATATGCGAAAAAATTATTTCCGCGAGCAATGAGTCAAAGTCATGCTTGCATGACCTTGACGAATGCCGCGAGGGTCAAATACCCCGCCCTTGGGGCGCTTCAAGTTTGATGCCCGCTGCTTGCGGCGGGGTATTTGACTTATAAGGAGGACATTATGCGGTATCTTTGGTTGGATGAATATTTATTAAATAAAAGAGGAGTAACAAAGGATTTGCAGCCGGACTGGAACTGGATTCGTTATCATGTGGGAGGAAAGATGTTTGCAGCGCTCTGTCTGAATGAAAAGAGTGAGCCGTATTACATAAACTTGAAATTAGAACCTGTGGAAGGTGACTTTTTAAGGAAACAATATGAAGATATCACGCCCGGATATTATTCCAATAAAGTCCATTGGAATTCGATAAATCCTGATGGTGAAGTCCCAGATGATCTGTTGAAAGACTTGTTGGATAAATCTTATCGCCTTGTGCTGGGTGGTTTTAGCAAAAAGAAACAGCGTGAGATTCTTGCGTTGAGTTGTTGTGGCACAGAATGTAAAACATGTAGTTTTTATGGGACAATGTGTCAGGGATGCAATGAAACCTGTGGAAAGGTTTTCCATGCACCACAAGGAAAAGCCTGTCCTATTTATGAATGCAGCGTGCAGAAAAAGAAATTTGCAAATTGCGCAGGTTGTAAAGAGCTTCCATGTGCTATATGGAAAGCTACAAAAGATCCGCAGCTTTCTCAAGAGGCGTTTGAAAAGACGATTGCAGAGCGCGTGAGAAATTTGAACAGTAGTTCACTGGAATAAATCAGCAGTTTTTCATACTTTATCATAAAAACTGTAAAAATAAAGCTGCCGCCTCACGAATTTTATTCATGAAAGCGGCAGCTTTATTTTTACAAAAATTATAGAAATTACAGAAATAAAGTTTTTTATTGCCCGTTTAATATATTGTAGAGATCGCTGACACGTATCAGATAACGACCATCCTTCCACTCGTCCATGATATATTCCACGGTATCATTATCAAATGTATTGTATTCTTCATCAGAATTGGGAGCTTCCGTTAATATTCCTGTGCGAAGCGCAAGTCCGTCATATCCCTTGGGGATTGCAACTGTCCATGCCTGATTATATGTTTTTATCTTATATGGCTCATCTTCATCCGGTTCTATCCACTCACTATCCACCCAATTGACATCTTGAATATAATCAATAGGATAAGACTGCTCTCCCCAGTTTAAAATTGTCGTGTTTACCAGCTCTACGTCACCGTATGTAGAAGCATCCGGAAAAATTTGTCCTGTATAAATGTCACAAAGAGCAACACCCGGAAGAGTAATCATATCATAATATTCTCCTGCCGTTGCTGTCCACAACCCACTGGTTGAATTGGAGATAGTTACGATTTGGTATCCTTCCTTATTCGCGTCACAGATGGAAATACTATTAATTGTTCCGTCTGCGCTGATAAACTCAAACTCTTCTGGATTAGATTCAACACTGACATACCCTTGTGTCGGGTATGATGTCCCCTGATAAAATGACAATCCGTTCTGCTCTACATAGCTTAGTCCTGCCGCCTGCCACTCTGGAGAAACCTCCCATGGGATACTTGGCGTACTTGGCACACTCGGCGTATTGGGAATACTCGGCGTTTCTGGCACAGTGGGCTGTGTATTGTCAATAACCGCATCTGGAATCACAAGCTGCTGGTTTACCCAGATGGCATTCGGATCTTTTATCACATCCTTGTTTGCCTCATAAATATCTTTCCAGCGCATCTTGTCACCGTAAACTTTCTGTGCAATCCTGCTTAAATTGTCGCCTTTCTGCGTTGTGTATATGCTGTCTGCGGCACATACAGTCATGCTTGAGAATGCCAGCGTCATTGCAAAGGACATCCCCATAAGTTTTGTTACTTTGTTTCGTTTCATGTGTTTTAAAAACCTCCTTTTGTCTGTGCACTTCATGACACGGATAATGACATTAACAAGATGGAACTTTAGTATCATATCATATAGAAATAGAAAAGCGCACGATTAAATTACACCTCATTTTACCCCCCCAAATGTATTTGTCAAGCCTTCATAAAAAATTTCGGGCTAAAAATATGTAGTAACACAAAGTTTTCTTTTGGTGGTTTGTGATGCTTGCCACTTTGGTATTTTTATGATAACATATAATTGTTTTTAAAGAGATGTTATTTATGGTAAGAATTTTATGAATCGCGACTATATTCCTTTTGTGGGCGTGTGTATAAAGAGGGGTAACAACTATGACAGCAGATACACCAAGAACGATTTCAATTAAAAAGTATTACAGCAGCCTACCAAACATGTTATCCAAGTATGATCGGTTTGCAAGGAAAGATTTTTTCAAAGGAAATACAATAGCAGAATTTGAGACATGGCGCGCTCAGGCGAGGGAAACACTGTCAAAGCTGATTGGGCTTGACAAAATGGACAGAGTAGCACTAAAACCACAGATTGAGGAAACAATAACTTTTGGCAATGGCATTGTACGTCAAAAAATACTGATTCAATCAGAACAAGATGTGTGGATACCAATGTATATATTGATACCACCTGCAAAATCTGATACAGACAATACAAAAAGAAGAGTCTTTATTGCACCGCCGGGACATCAAGGTGCTGGAAAATATTCTATAGTAGGAATGTATGAAATTCCTGCCGTAATGGATGCAATAGAAAAATTTAATTATGATTATGGTATGCAGCTTGCAGAACTTGGTTTTGTAGTGTTATGTCCTGATTGTCGTGGGTTTGGAGAGCGGCGCGACGAGAAAAAGCAAGGAGATTCAGAAGAAAATTTTCTCACATCATCATGTTTTCATTTGGCACATATGGCAGAGCCATTAGGCGAAACGGTTATTGGCATGTGCACATGGGACTTGATGAAAATAATGGATTATATCGAAACGCAACCAGAGTGGGATGCCAACAATGTATCTTGTCTTGGTTTTTCTGGTGGAGGTATGCAGACTCTCTATTTTTCTGCGCTTGATGAACGTGTGAAAAATGTATTGATAAGTGGATATATGTACGGTTTTAAAGATTCACTTATGATATTAAACGGAAACTGTAGCTGTAATTATGTGCCACATTTATGGGAACATTTTGATATGGGGGATATTGCAAGTCTGATTGCACCACGCAATCTCATGATACAATCCTGCAAAGAAGATCATTTAAACGGACCAAGAGGGCTTCAAAATGTCTTTGAGCAGCTTGATATTATCAAGAAAGCTTATCGCCTGTACGATAAGGAGGATAGGATTGTACATGATATTCATGAGGGTGGACATTGTTGGCATGATGATAATTTAGAGAGTATTTTTGATATATTTGACATTCGTGCGTATTAAATTTGCAGTATAACCCGACTAGAAACCGCCAGCCAGATACTTTATGGGATATATTACTGTAAATTCTAGCGGTTTCTAGTATAGATATATACAATCATTATAGGTTTTAGATGTGATGGATAACAATATAACCAAGAGTAATGGAAGTTCTCAAATCTGAAAGAAGAAAATAAAAACAAGGAGGAACAAATTATGCAGTTTGGTATCAGGTTACATGATGCAGTACAAGTACCTATTGAAGAACGATTAAAAGTAGTGAAGGAGCAGGGATTCACATGTGCGCATGTGGCACTCTCTAAAGTCATAAGTGAAAATTCTGTGGCAGAGAGTGCACTTACACCGGGCTATGCGATGTATTTAAAACGACTTTTTGCAAAAAATGAGCTTGATTTTGCAGTGCTTGGTTGTTACTTAAACCTTGCAAATCCTGATGCAGCACAGCTAAAGGCGATCCAGAATAAATATTTGGCAAATATTCGTTTCGCGGCACATTTAGGAGCAGGCGTTGTAGGTACAGAAACCGGAGCTCCCAATGTAGAATACAAGTTTGAGGAAGCTTGTTGGAATGAGGAGTCCTTACAAATCTTTATCAAAAACCTTCGCCCTGTTGTAAAATATGCAGAACAGATGGGGGTGCTTGTTGCTATAGAGCCTGTAGTGCGGCATATCGTGTGTAATCCTGCCCGAGCGCGACGTGTACTTGATGAGATAGCTTCACCAAATCTAAGAATCATTTTAGATCCTGTTAATCTTTTAGAGATTTACAACTATGAGAAGCAGGATGAAATTATAGACGAAGCTATTGAACTTCTTGGCAAAGACGTTGCAGTACTACACGTAAAAGATTTCATCATAAAAGATGATAAACTTGTATCTGTTCCTGTAGGGCAGGGACAGTGCCATTGGGAGAGAATTATACCCTACATGAAAAAAGAAAAACCATTTATGCATGCCACGCTTGAGGACACAAAACCAGATAATGCAGTGGCAGCACTTGAGCATATCAAAAAAATTTATCAAGAAAGCTAAGATTTCGCGTGCATGTACTTAATTGTACATGCACGAAGTATATATACAATTGATATGCGTATTTTACACGCAGGAGAACTAAGTTTGAAAGAAAGTTACTTTTTCAAACTGTTGATTGGTAGGTAGCGTGCAAATGCACTCTTCAGGGTACGCAAAAGGGGTATAAAAATGAAAAAGGTGAAAAAGCCCAACGTAAGGAAAATCGTTGGAAGCCGAATTGTAGCAGCACTTCCCGCTGTAATTTTACAATTGCTAATTATATTTTCCATAGCAAAATGGTTAGAACCTTTTGCAACGTTAATATATAGCACTTTATCTGTACTCTCAGCATTTTTTGTACTTTATCTTATTTCTAAACGAGACGAAGGAGCATATCGGATGCTATGGCTGCTTGTCATATGTATTTCTCCTTTGCCCGGTGCACTCATGTATTTATTTTATGGAAATAAACGCACAGGAAGAAGGCTTGAAAATGTTTTAAAGCTTGCAAGGACAAAAATGCCGTTAGAGTTAAATGATGGTACAGAAACTTTAGAACAACTCAAAATTGAGAATAGAAGAGTAGGGCAAACTTTTGCCTATGTAGAAAAATTAACAGGTTATCCAGTTTTAAAGAATGAAAGTGCTGTATATTATCCAATAGGTGAACTACTTTTTGAACAAATGCTCACAGCATTAAAAGAAGCAAAACGATATGTTTTCTTGGAATATTTTATTATACAAGAAGGTGTTATGTGGAATACTATGGTCGATGTCATGGAACAGAAGGTTAAAGAAGGCGTTGACATTAGAGTGTTATATGATGATATCGGAAGTATTGGTACATTTTCGATAAAAAATAGAAAATCCCTTTTGAAAAAAGGAATAAAATGCGAAAAATTTAATCCATTTATTGTGTTGAGTGGTGCATTAAACAATAGAGATCACCGCAAAATAATGATAGTAGATGGCATAGTAGCATTTAGCGGAGGAATAAATCTTGCTGACGAATATATAAATGAAGATCATCCTTTTGGTCATTGGAAAGATATTGGTTTTAAAATTACAGGAGATGCCATAAGAAGTTATATGTACATGTTCATAGAGTTTTGGAATGCGTCATCTATCAATAAGGTTACAAAGGAGTTAATAGGAGATGATTTTGAAAAGCCACATATGGATAAAATGATGGAATCCGATGGTTATGTGTTACCTTATTATGATGCACCCAATCGAGCAGAAACAGCGAGTAATAATTTATATATAGATTTACTCAGTCAGTCAATAAAGTATGCATGGTTTTATACACCATATTTACTGTTAGGGGATAGTTTAATGGATGCGTTTGTGCGTGCAGCAAAGCGCGGTGTAGATGTTCGGATTATTATGCCGGGGATTCCTGATAAAAAGGTAGTGTTCCGAATGTCACGCAGTTACTATCGAGAGCTTTTAGAAGCCGGTGTAAAAATATATGAATACACTCCAGGTTTTGTACATGCAAAGGCAAGTCTTATAGATGATAATATAGGCTCGACTGGAACAGTCAACCTTGACTATAGGAGTCTATTTCTTCATTATGAGTGTAATGCGCTATTTTATAAAGCATCACTATTAAAGGACTTAAAAAAAGATTTTGAAAAAACAATAGAACTGAGCCAAGAAAGAACACTTGATGATGAAAAAAATGGATTGGTACATTATTTAATAAATAATATTCTTAGAATATTTGCACCATTGATATGATTGGTAGTCCGCCGGGGGCGGATAGGGGGTATAAATATGTATATAGGAACTCACATGCCTTCAGCAAATGGGTTTGAAAAAATGGGAAAACAGGCATTAAGCTTAAATGCGAACACATTTGCATTTTTTACGAGGAATCCAAGAGGGAGTGCGGCAAAAGAAGTAAATACTGAGGATGCGAAAAGGCTTAACAATCTTATGAAAGAAAATCATTTTGGTCCACTTGTGGCACATGCGCCTTACACAATGAACGTATGTGCAGAGAAGGAGCAAATTAAAAAATTTTCAAGAGGAGTGCTGGCTGAAGATATGGAACGTATGGAGTACTTTCCTGGCAACTTTTATAACTTTCATCCCGGCTCTCATGTAGGACAAGGAGCAGATACGGTAATTCCTATGATTGCAGATGCCATAAATAATGCTTTGAAACCAGAATATCACACAATATTGCTTCTTGAAACAATGGCAGGAAAAGGGACAGAAATAGGAAGAAGCTTTGAGGAGCTAAAAGCAATACTAGACCTTGTAGAGTTGAAGGATATGGTTGGGGTTTGTTTTGATACGTGCCATGTATGGGACGGTGGCTACGATATTGTAAATGACCTAGATGGTGTGCTTAAAGAGTTTGACAATATCATTGGCATAGATAAGCTGAAAGCAGTGCATCTCAATGACAGTATGAATCCTTGTGGTTCACATAAAGACCGCCATCAGAAAATTGGCGAGGGTGAAATTGGAATAGAAGCCTTAAAAGCCGTTACAAAACACCCTCTTTTGGCAGACAAGCCCTTTATATTAGAAACGCCAAATGATGATGAAGGATATAAAAAAGAAATTGCCATGATACGTAAATGGGTGGATTGAAAAAGATAATCAAATAAAATTTTGTATCAATGCAACCAAATCAAGAAAAAACCTTCTTAATAAATATAAAGGCTTATGGTTTATATATCAAAAGCAAAGTACTATAAATTAAGGAGGTTTTATTTATGAAACGTAAACTGTTTACTATGATTGCCATAACAATTGCTTTGGGTGCTGTCGGGTGTGCAAAAAAAGCAGATGCAGAACAAGGGCTTGCATTAGAGCCAGCTTCAATAGAAGGTACTATACTGGGAGGTGAGCAAGCCATGAATCTGGAAACCACAGAATCAGAACAGGACGTACCTTCTGAAACAGAGATTTGTACAGATTTAGCCAACGTAGAGAATATTTCACTCATTATGGTAAAAGGAAAGCTCTATTATGATACAGGAGAGGAAAGTGCAATTGATGGGCGTTGTGGCAATATGGATGGGGCGATTACCTCTGAAGTTCCTGTTGACGAGTTTCCTATGGAGGATGGTCAAACAAATGATTCTAATCTTGTTGGCTGTGGATACCAATATAGTGTGGAAGGATATATTGAGGTTCATGTAAACGATAGCTGGTATGTATTCAAGCAAGTTGATATTGAGTATGACATTAGTACGATGCCTAT